>JACCDG011242046.1_pt1 | contig 25686 bp, 32 predicted proteins | sample 7442471 | NCBI WGS metagenome assembly JACCDG01 (sample SAMN15323444, study PRJNA562643) | freshwater metagenome | isolation source: river surface water | place: USA:Blue River Watershed | collected 2017-08-17 | reverse complement strand
TATCCTTTAGTTCCCCCTTCATTATTCGCAGGATCCAATCCTTCTACACGCTGATATCCTCTCGTTTTTCTTTCAAGTTTTTTCAAAACAACCAATTCCTTTGCACGAATAATATCTTCCACTCTTTCCATCACAGGCCACCCAAAAATAGTTGTTATATGCTTTTTCTTCACATCAGCTACAATTGCAGGCGATTCAAGCTTAAATTTTGATTGACTATCAAATTCTGGTTTCTTTACCGTTGCAATCACAAAAAGACGAAAGAATTTTTTCACATCACCAATATTAATCTGAGGTTTTTTAGGTTTATTAAACTTATCAACAAGAGGACGAAAAATTGCTTCAGCCCATGCATCAACATGTGTTCCTCCGAGAGGCGTAAAAACACCATTTGCAAAAGAAATAGCCTGAAATTCATGAGAAGGTGTAAGTACAACTTCACAATCTGCTGTTTTAATGTAAAGAGTCTGTCTTTCTTCATTCGCATACAGCTGTGCATAATCAACAAGAGTACGAATCGGAACTTCTTCCCCATTAAAAAAGATTGGTACTTTTGTAATCATGGCAGCATCTGCAATAAATCTTCTATACAAACTCAAAATTTCTGCCGTATAATTTTCCAAACCAAATCTTGCAAAATCAAGAATATAAGTGATTTTCGTATAACCTTTTTTCAACCTACTTTCTTCAACAATCGGAAGAGATGCTTCTCTCATATTACTCTGCCATGTTTGTGTAAACTTTTTCTTATTCGAAGGATCAACACCTTCAACTGTAAAATGCGTCGAAAAAATATTCACACACTTACACCCCAAACCATTTCTACCAGAAATATCCTCTCTATCATCATCGTCATCATAATTAGACCCTGTCAAAAGTTGCCCAAAAATTAATGTATGATTGTAACATTTTTCTTCATCATGTGTTTCAATCGGAACAACATCTCCATCATTCCAAAACGAAACTGTACCATTCTCATCAATATCAATACATATTTTTGTTGTCGGATTCTTATTCTCTTTACTACGCGCCACATTATCAATTACATTCGAAAGAGGCTCAATAAACATACGAATAATCGCTGGAGATATATTTATCGACCGTTTTTCAATACGATATTGGTCATCCACAACAACAAATTCATCTGTTTGTCGCGAACGAATAGAACCAATGTACATATCTGGACGATCGATGATATGACTAATAGGATCCTTTTTAACGTACTTCGGCTTCTTTGGAGGCATTTGTTTGATAGAAATAAACACCTTTTAAAATCAATTTTATAATCCCTTTATATTTTTCTGTATAAATGGAAAAAAAGGAACAAAATACCTATTTTTCAAATATCGTTAAAGTAGCCTCAAAACTATTCACATCAGCTTTAGACAAAGATGACACTCTAAGTCTTTATAGATGTCGAAAACTCGTTAAAGCTTCTCCTTTTATACATAACGCTTTAACGAGTGTTTTCACTGAAGCAAACGCTTCTTACGCTATTTATATTTCTGTCAATTTAGCAACCGTTGTTTATCAAAATCTTTATGCCTCCTGGTTTTTATATTTTGTAACATCCATCGGTGCAATGAAGAAAATACTCTATTTTATCTTCGAAAATCAGACTCTCGGAGTTTTTTTCTTCGTTTCCTTCTATTTTCGCATGCTTGCTTCTCCAGATATTGAGAGATTTGATAACATCGCAAAATTTCTTAATCTACCACAACATGCCGACCTTGGACAAGACAAATTTATCGCTGATTTAGTCAAAACTCTTCCTGATAAATTAGCTGTATCCAATTCAAACCTCAAAAATATAACAACCGCTATCCTCATAAAAGTAGCAAGCATAACTACTGCTACTGGTATCGCATCTTTACCTGTATTACTCGAAACTTTGATTACATCAGAAGAAATCGAAGTTATTCCAAAACCAGCTGTTTATATAACACCAAAGGATGTACTTACAGAAACAGATATGAAAGAAATGCATGATAAAATTATCGAACTGCGCAAAACAGAACTCAAAAAACTCAAGAAGAAAATACCAGGAAAAAAGAAAAAGAAACTGAAACTCAAGCTCCAACAAATTATCGAAAAGAAAACAGATACTGGTGAAATTATCTGTTTAGACGAATGCAAAGAAAAAATGCAAACACGATTAGGTTGTTACTGCGAAAGCGACTGTGGAAAAACCTTTAAAATAGGCGGAAAATCGTGGTGTTATGTAAATGCAGATAAATGTAAACGAGGAAAATATTTGCCAAGATATATGGGATATGCTTATGATTACTGTGATAAAAACAATGTAACAACTAAAAAATGCTATTCAGGGACACGCTATATCGATTGTGATATCAAATAAATCTATAAATCTTCTGTCAGATCTATCTTTTCCTGTGTAACACTATTCTGTGCTTGCACAAAAGTACCAATACTTGAAGGTGTAAAAGAGATTGTATAAGCTCCACCTATCGCACCATAATAGGGAAACGGTTTCCCTTGTCGAGTAGCTACTTTTTCATCCTGGATCTTAATCCATTTCTTAAGTTTTTTGGCCTGGTGATCTGTAAGTGTAAAGTCCATTTTGTTTTTTACATTCACAAATTATACTTTCAATTTCAATTTCTTGGTGATGATAAAAAATGCCAAGATCTCGTTCTCTTTCACCTGCGATGAAGAAAGTTTTCGACGCCAATTATGCCAAAAAAATGGCCAAGGGGTATGACCTTAAAGTAACTCTAAAGAAAAATTTTAAAGGCTATTCTCTCTTTGCGAAAAAGCCAATTAAGAAAGGTAATGTAATCGCATACTACACATTTTTGTTACACAAATACACTGATGATTTCCAAGGAAAAAAAGGAGACATGTATGTAATGTCTGTTTACAACAAAAGTGGACGTTTTAACTCAAATGTCATTGGAGACGTTTTTGAAGGAAGTCTACGTAAGCCAAAACATAATATTCCATATTGGGCCTATTTTAGCAACGAACCGTCAAGAAAACAAAAGGAAAATGCGTTTCTTGATGTTGATCCAAAAGGAAACTTCAAGAATCGTAGTCGAGTAAAAGCTGGAGAAACTATGACATACAAACTTATAGCATTAAAAAATATCCCGCCTGGTGAAGAAATTACATGGTGTTATGGTGATACTTATGATCGTGATTATAAGGCTAACTGCGACGAATAAAAAATTTTATTATAATTTTATAATAAAAATGCCAAGTCGAAGAAAAAACAAGTCTCGTAAACGAAAGAGTCGTAAACGTAGACGAAAGAGTCGTAAACGTAGACGAAAGAGTCGTAAACGTAGACGAAAGAGTCGTAAACGTAGACGAAAGAGTCGCAAGTCTCGCAAACGTAAGAGTCGTAAATCCCGTAGACGTAAGAGTCGTAAGCGAAAATCCAGAAAGCGTAAGTCTCGTAAACGAAGAAAGTCTCGCAAACGAAAATCCAGAAAGCGAAAGAGTCGTAAACGAAGAAAGAGTCGCAAGTCTCGTAAACGAAGAAAGAGTCGTAAGTCTCGCAAACGACGAAAGAGTCGCAAGTCCCGAAAGCGAAGAAAGAGTCGTAAGTCTCGAAAACGACGAAAGAGTCGCAAGTCCCGAAAGCGAAGAAAATCCCGAAAGAGTCGCAAAACGCAAAAAAACAAAGGAGATAAAGCTAATGGGGTATATTTGAAAGGAGGCGGTAACAAATTGAAAGGATGGCTTTCAATGTCGAGTAATTTAATATACGTTTCTCCGAAAGGACAAGGTAGAAAATATTGGACGTTAAAAAACATTCCAAAAGGTTTAAGACCAAAAATAAAATTCAATGATGCTAAACAACAGGTTAATGTGGACAAATACAAATTTGTTTATGATAAAAAAGCTGATTATAACAGACACAAAAAACTTTTTTAAGGATCGTCTTTGATGTACCTTGACGTAATTTTTATCACATCCTCTTCTGATAAATCATCAAAAATACGACATAAAATACTTGTCAGTTCTTCTTGAGTGTCATTTTCTTGACCAAAATGTTTTTTGTGTATTCTATCATCTGCTGTAAAATTAAACTTATCGATATGAGAGGGATGAATCGTACAATGTTTTACAACTAGGTTTCGAAGCACGTCACAGAAAGTTTTTGGTTTAGCAAGGGCAATAATGTTTATCAAAAGTTGTTCACAATCTTGATTCGCGATGATTGCTTTATCTCGATAATCATCTCGATAAATGTTATCATGAAAAATATCTAGATAAATTTTACGAAACAAACCGATACAATATGCTCTTAAATTCTGGGCTAACGTTTTACTAAATTCATCAAGACGAATTTCCATTTTCCAACATCTTTTACCATCCATATCGAACTTTTCCAAAAAGTAAAAACTATATGGATCATCCTCTGTCGATTTAGGTATATCTAGATAGACAATGTTAAAAAATCCATAAGGATTTACCAGCACACGTTTCAGGGTTTCTCGCAAAGGAAAAACAGCGATGCCGTAATTATACATTTTCTCAAACAAATCTTTTGCTACAAAGGGTAAATACCTCTTTGGATAGTTTGTATTAATCTGGAGAGAAATTTGTAAACGTTGCATGTCATCTGGAAGTAGTTCGCTATTGTAGTATTGTTCATAAAATAGTAATCTCTGATCAAGTGATGAAAGACTTTTTACGATTGTTAGAGGTATTTTTTTATCTTCCATTTTCTTTGTGCGGAAAAGCTGTTCCATTTTCTTAACATTTTGGTCAAGAATTTTTATGTATTGTTCTAAACTTAGTTTTCCAAGTAGTTTGGATCGAATTTCACACATTGCAGATAGAATTTTTCCGTATACCTTTGTCTTAACAAGATCATCAAAAAGTTTATCAATGGAATGAATTATATCCTTGTAAGACACATCAAGATTATTTTCTTGAAGAATATCCATAAAATTTTCATCTACTTTCTTGATTTTCTCTTCCTGTTCTTGAGGTTTCTCTTCAATCAATTCAACCTGATTTTTCACAGTACGATAAACTTTACGATTCTTGAGTGGCTTATTTGTACCAACCTTTTTCCGAACAGCAATCGTATACTGTTTCGATTCGTTTTCATCATCAGTCTTTCCTGACATGTATTCATGAACAAAAACTGGTACATTACCGTTTTCACAGTTGTAAACATGAAGACCATCTTCTGTTTCTTGTAAAATGTCATCAAGCTTAATATCAGCCCTTTCTGCAAGTAAAAAAGAACATAGATTCGTTTTAAACTTTTCAACTTGGATAACAGCACGTAATTTATGTATCATTTCATTGCGTGCGGTTATTGTATCTTCGAGTTCTTGGCATTTCTTCTTTAGCGCATTCCTTTGTTCTTCCACGTACATAAGATGTGCTGACAGACTGCCAACAAATGTTTCTTCTGTCATTTTCAAACTTTCTTTTTCGAAAAAGAAAGTTCATTTTTAAAATAGGTTACTTATCAATATTTCCAATCTGATTTTGTATCCATGGCCCAGATAAATTTTTTCAACGATCCTTTGTTGTAAATTTTTTCTATGGGCATTTCTATCTGCTTACACCAAGAAACAGATATACGAGGATCCAGATAATTGGCTTTACTCGTACTCAGACTAATATTACCTTGTGCTTCTTCTAATTTAGCTTCGTAAATTTCAACAGATTTTCGTGCTGTTTTCTTTTTCGCTTCTGTTGTTGCATCTTCTTCTTTTTGCTTTAATTCTTGAAGTTTTGCTTCCAACTTAACAATCCGAGCATCAGAACCTCCCATTTTTTTATGATTAAGAGCAATTGCAGATGCCATGTTTGCACGATCATATGCAAGCTTTTTAATGTGTAAAGGATCAGTTTTATCAGGGATATTTTTCTTAAGTTCTTGTTGAAGTATACTTGATGCTTTGTAAGTTCGAAAAACTTTTGCTGTTAGTCCTGGAAGAAGAGTTTTCAAATAATCATTGAGAGTTGTCGCATTTACATCTGGAAAAATTTCTTGCGAGGGTTTCTTTCCACTTGCAAGCGATGACAAATTATTATAAACAGTTTTATCTACGTCAAAAGTCTTTGAAAAGTCAATAGAACTTTTACCAGTAAAATTAATTGTAATTTGATTGTTTTTTCCAAATTTGAAAGCACTTACAGTTAATGTTGTTAATCCCTTTGTACCAGCTTCTTTTGATTCATCCTTTTCGGTACCTGGTCGAATCGCAAGAACATCCAAAAGATAAACAGCAGTTGCAAGTTGACGTGTGGTCGCTCGAGAATCTGTTAAATCTTTTTTGTATTGTGTTCTTACCCTTGTGATATTTTCAGCAAGTTTTCGAGCTTTATCAAACTTGACAACGTCATCAGCATGTACAAAATGGCTTTCTTCTCGTTTAAGCCAGACATATACGACTTCATTGGTAATTGGATTACGATAATTAGCCATCCATGTAACATCATGTTCTTCAACGATGTTTCCCCATTTACAAGGACTTCCATTATTAAAGCATTTTGGTGCACCATATTTTTTACTCATGTTGAGAGTAATATCCTGTGGAACGATTCGTCTCTTTATTTTTCCACGAAGGGGATGCTTTCCATGACCTATATACAATCCAGGAGGTTGAACCATGTAAGATCCGATTGGAATTGTAACACCATCGATTATGGCATAACCGTAAAGATTTTTTATTGCTTCTTTTGCTTCTTTGTCTCCACTTTTTTCTTCTTTTGTGAGTTGTTTTTTTGCGAGTTTTTTCTGTTCTGATCTTTCAACGATGTATCTTTGTAATGGGGTAAAATCAACATCTTTGAAGGATTTGATAACATGGGATTTTCCAAGAATTTGTTGCCAGTCATTCCAAAAATTTTTTACAAACTCTGGGTCATCGACAGATTTTTTTCTTCCCTTTGTTTTTTCTGATAGACGATCATCTTGTTCCATTTTCATTGCCATAAAAATAGCGGCTTCTTCAGCAGTGATGTTAAAAGGATTTTTTGTATTTGTTTTATCAAGAACAACAGGTTTACCTTTGTATAAAACTCGAACTCGTTCAGGAAGAGGTTCATAATCAGGAGCAAATAAAACACCATTATGGATAAGAGTTGACCATTTCCATCCTTCTCGTTTTTCTGTTTGAGATGGATAATCACTGGGTACTAACTTTTTGATTTCACGACTCATTTATTGTTAAACAAAATCGTGTTTTTCCATAAATGAAATTTTCCTTAATATAAATGAACCTAAAATTTTCATCCACCTTTGGTTATGCTTTAGGGATTAGTTTATTTTGTCTTATGCTCTGGGTCGTAATACGTCAAGTACGTGAACATCACCTACAAGATGATCCAATGCTACATATGTTACGCGAAATGCTAATACCTGTACACCCCATTTTCACAAAAATAAAACTCTATCGAGGAGACAAATCATACACAATCAACAAAGAAAAAACCTTTATGTGTCTCTACGATAAACAAGGTGATTACTATCCTCTTAACCAACTTGTGTACGTGCTCTTACATGAGATAAGCCATTCGCTCAATACAAAGGACATAGGACATACAGAGAATTTCCAAAGGGTTTTCGACGAACTTCTCGCAAAAGCAACGTCTCTTGGGGTGTATAATCCAAGCATTCCTATTGTACATGACTATTGTGAATAAAAATAAAATGAAAATTATTTATGTATAACAACATAAATAAGAATGAAGAAGGATAGTAATGAAAGTATAGCGATTTTTTGCAAAACAAGAAACTGGACTTGTTTGTCTGATTATGTTGGTAGTAAAACTAGTTTAGAATGGAAATGTAATGTATGCGAACATGTTTGGTCTTCAAAATATGGTGTTGCGAGAAAAAGACAGCATTGTCCGAGATGTGAAATAAAACAGGAGATTGTGAATTTCTGTGAAACTAAAAATTGGACTTGTATGACAAATTATATCGGTCGTCTTGACAAAACAAGTATACAATGGCAATGTAATGTGTGTAAATTTAGTTGGTCTTCGAAATATTCTAATGCACAACTGAGAAAAGGATGTCCAAGATGTACTAAAGGGATTTACAAATATTCTTTAGAAGAAGCTATTAAAGTAGGTGAAAAAAGAGGTTTCCGATTACTTGAAACAGAATATAAGCGTAGTGATATTCCTATGAAATGGCAGTGTATAGATTGTGATTATACATGGTTTACATCTCTTGCTAATGTAAATAGAGAATATCGTGGTAAAGGATGTCCAAATTGTAATGGAATTCCTGATTATACAATTGAAACGGTGATAAAAATAGCTGAAGAAAGGAATATAACATGCCTTGATGATTCCTATCGCGATTGTAATACTCCTATGAATTGGCGATGTAATAAATGTCAAAGAGAATGGAAAACAACTTTTCGTAGTCTGAAACAAAATATAGGATGTATTAAGTGCACTTTTAAAGAAAAAATGTGTTTAAGTATAGACGATGTGAAAGAGACTATTAAAGACCGTGATATCGAATGTTTAGATACAGAATATACGAACATTAAGATACATATGAACTGGAAATGTCTTAAATGTCACAAGTCTTGGAAAGCTTGCTTTGATCATATACGAAATATTGGTACTGGATGTCCGAATTGTTCTGCTTATCGATCTCAAAAAACATGTAGAAAATATTTTGAAGAATTTATGGGTTTGGAATTTCCTACATTACGTCCTAAGTTTCTTCAAGGATTAGAATACGATGGTTACAATGAAGCCCTTAAACTGGCTTTTGAATATCAAGGACTTCAACATTACGAACGCATACATTTCTTCCACAAAAAAGAAGGAGATTTTGAAAAACTACAAGAAAATGATCTTAGAAAAGAAAAACTTAGCAAACAAGCAGGAATCACGTTGATTAAAATACCGCATACATTTTCTTATGTTAATGAATCTGAATTAGCAAAATATATATTGGAAAAGCTTATCGAGACTGACTTCATAGTACTTTATTACCCTGAAAAATAGAAAATGAAAATTATTTATGCATAACAACATAAATAAGAATGAACAAGGACGCCAATAAAAGTACAGTGGTTTTCTGTAAGACAGAAAATCTATGGAAATGTAATATGTGTAACTATTCGTGGCGTTCAAGCTATTTTAGTGTATGCTCAAAATGCAATGGCAAAAAGAAGCTAGCGAAATATGTATTTGACAAACTTAACAAACTTGAATTGTATGATGATGAAAAGGCTGTAAAATGGGACAAAACTATTCAAAAATGGAAGTGTGGTAATTGCGAGTATACCTGGTCTTGTAGTAATAATTTTATTGTACAAAGAAGACATACATGTCCAAAATGTCATAACGAAACTAAGGTAATGAAATATGTGTTGGAGAAATTTAACGATATCCAGTCTTATATAGACGAAGAACGTAGAAAAAGAAGACGGAAAGATTGATTCTATTAAAATGAATTATAATATGTTTAACAGTTTTTGTTAAACATGGATCTGTTTCGGCGATATCGACCTAAATTTTATCTGACTGGTGTTTATGATCAGGAGAGATTGGATAAAGTTATTGAAAAGCTTGGATTATGCGAGTGTGATATAATTGGTAATCATGTTAACGAAGAGTTGGATCTTAGTGATTATAATGAAACTGTTTCTGAAATTTTGTCAGCCAACAGAATCATCATTTTTGAGAGCACATGCGAGTTCCAAATTGGTGCAATCTTAGCTTCTGTAGTTAATATCGAAAATAGATATATTGTAGATGCTGACGATCAAGAATTGGCATCTTTATTCACTGAATTGGAATGGGATGATACACTTGATAAGATCAAAAAAATAGGTGTTAATTGGTGGTTTGACCTGAATGATCCTGAATGGGATTAAATTGAATTTAATTTTAAGTGATGAAATGTAACTAAAATGAGTTACATTTACGCGATGATGTTTAGTACTAAGAATTATGTAGAAGGGTGGATTGACTCTTGTGATGAAAGAGCTCGTGTTTTGATTAAAAATCTACACGGAGATGTTTTTTCTGGAGATGTTGATATGACAGATGATATTACAGAGTGGACAGTAGGATTCACAGTTGATGAACGTTTGACAGCTAAACAAATACGTACAATCATGTCAACAAATCCTGATATAAGCATAAATGAGGAGGAGAATGAGGAGAATGAGGATGACGAGAATGAAGATGAAGAAGATGAGGAATCTGAATGAACTAATTATAGAGAATAACAGGTATTTTCGTTTTTCGGGCTTCGGGCTTCGGGCTCGTAATACCATGTCTCGTGTTCCACGACTATTTTCGAGATCATAAGTAAAAGCATAAACGATATCAGGTTTTCCTTCATCTAGCATTTGTTGATTACGAATCGGGCCTGCACTTTTTCCATACTTATTCCATAAAGCTGGATATACTTTTGTAATCATATTTTTTTCTTGTGCTAATCGACATGCGATCGAATCAGCTCCAGAACAACCACCAGTTAAAACAATTGTGTTTTGACTATACTGGTTTAAAACCTTTTCAATTGGGTCTACATCTGTCCATGTGCGTGAACCGCATATTAGAATTGTTTTAGGGTTGCTTACTTTCGACATGATTGGCTTCGACATGATTAGAATTTTCGATTATTTTTGTGGAGGAATCATTTTTGTTTACAAAAAAATTCCAGTCTGTGATTACTTTTACAAGAGGATGATGTGCAAAGCATACTTCTTTTGTTTTTAGGGATGGATTGTAAATGTATACATGTTTTCCCAGCCCAAGAGCACAACCTATTTCACAAAAGGTGCCACGATATGGATATTCTGGATCATCCATAATTGCAACGATGCAATCAGCATTCTTGACTCCATCAATGTCAAGTACAGATGATAATCGTTTGTTATCGTTATTAGCGGTCCAATTATGTGTTATTTCGTGACCCATGCTTTCTAATTCTTGTATTTTTTGGTTAATTTCTTTCTTCGAAGACCATTTTCCAGCTACGTATAGTTTCATTTATTAATATTTTGGTTTCTTTAAGTATTTTCATGACCTCCAACTACTTTAAAATCGCCAGATGTTATTTTGTTCATTTCTATGGTGAAAGCATCCATGTCAGGAATAACAATACTAATTTTCCAGATAATTTCTTCTTTTCCTCTTATTTCTTTGTGCATATTTGGGGAAAATTTACATACTACGGCGTTCACTTCTTTTCTGTATTGTTTTGGAACGCTGATAGTATAGTCTACAGAGTTTCTTTTGAAGACAGCTTTTCCCATCATTTTCTTGATAATTTCTTCTGTTGTTTTATGTATGCTGGATGCAGGATTTATTTGGACTTTTGCTTCTTCAAGAATGAGTTCTAATCGTGCAAGAGGATATGCACCTCCATTTTGATCAACGTATGATCGGTGCATATAGGATAAAACTTGATTACGATGTGTTTCGATATCAGCTTTTCTTTCTTGTGCACTTACTTGGACGTCTCCTTCTCTTACTATTATTTCTGCGCATTTATTTATGTCATCTGTACCAAAAATAGTTTTTAGTTCGGATGATTTAGCAACGTTGCCTTTTTTTAAATTTGTGAAAATAGCATCGACAGCGAGAACTTTATCCCAGCCTAATTTTCCAGACAAAAATAGCCTTACGCTTCCAGGTTTTGTATTGATCTCAAAAAAAGCTTTGCCCTTTTTATACCTAACTATTTGATTCGACATTTATTAAGATGGATTTGTGTTTAAATTAGATAGAAATTTAAACAGATATGTTAGAAGAATAAATGTCTGATTTATTTCCAGAACAGTTTTTAACACACGTATTTGATGATTTGATTACTTATTGGGGGATTTGTTTGATTTCATTCTTGTTTGATGGGGTTTTTAGGAAGGCGAAAACAGATACTAAATTTCCTGTGGCTATTCCTGATGTGGTTAAATTAGTGCTTTTTAATCAGTTTTTTGTTACATTTCCAGTGTTTTATTATTTTTTTGAGGAGACACCTGATGGATCGTTATGTGATGTTGAAAATCTGTATAAGATTCCTTTACTTATTTTTCTGTATGAAGTGTTGTTTTTTTATACGCATAAAATTTTGCATATGTTTTTCTATGAAAGTATTCATAAAATACATCATCGTTGGATTCGTCCAATATCTGTTTCAGCATTTTATGCGCATCCAATTGATCATTTATTTTCAGTGATTCTTCCTGTTATTTTGGCTGCAAAATGGTCCCGACTTAATTATACAACTTTGCGATGTTGGCATATATATGCGCTTTCAAATACTCTTATATCTGCTCATGGAGGGTATATGTTTAATGAAAATCATGCAATACATCATGCGACTATTCATTATAATTTTGGTGCAATAGGGTTGCTTGATTGGTTACATGGTACGTATAAAATGAAAAATAAATAAAAATCCTTGTATTTTATAACATGTCGACTATCACGATTCAGAAACAGATTTCTATTGAGCCGTGTTTTCTTAATAAGGATCTGACAAAACATTTACATGCTAAAATATTGAGTACATTGAAGAATCAATGTGATCAAAAATACGGATATATACTTGAAATTGGAGAAAATATAACAATACTTGGGAATATTGTATCGTCAGCAGGAAAAGATGTCTTTTTTGATGTTAAATTTACGGCAAAAACTCTTAAACCTACGATTAACTCTGAATATGAGGGTATTGTTGTAATGGTTTTACAACAATGTATTTTTGTGCTTGTTGGTCAGATGAAAGTGGTTGTGCCAACAGATAAGATGATTGGTTTTAAATTTAACAAAGCTGGATCTTCTTTTGTCAAAGGATCGCAAACGATTAAGCAGAATAGTAAAGTCGTAGTTAGAATTGAGAACATAAAGTATGAAAAACAAAATTTCAACTGTATAGGAAGCTTAAAGACCTTGTTGTAATAATAAATGTCGTCGGAGCTAGAAATTTTGATACAGTTGAAAACCCAGTTGGTAAATTTTCTAGATGAGTTAATCGAATCCTTTCCTGATGAACCAGACTTCGTTATTTTTCGTATTTTCATCAACGATAGGATACCTATTTCTGAAGTAATGGATTATATTGTTGAAAAAATATGTCCGTTGCAAGATATGGTAAAGCAAAGGAAAGAGGAATTTTTTCTGAACTACAACGTATTGTTTGAAACATTCGATGAAAAAAAGAGTAGTAAAGTTAATTATTTTAAGCGTTTATGGTTGTCTGGAAAATTAGACAAGGAGGATAAAGAAACTATTTGGCGTTGGTTTAATACACTTGTTTACTTGGGTTCTAAATATCAGGATATACGAAAGAAAAAGATTTGTTAGAATAAAGGCATGAAAAGCATGAAACTTTTTAGTTGGTTCGAATTTATTCCTTTTCTTTTGATTCCTTTCGTATTCTTGGCTGATTCTGAAATACATAACCATGCGGTTCGATTATCTTGTCAAATTGCTATCACAATCTCAACAACAGTTGCTTTTTTTATCGGACTGTTCTATTACGATTTTTCTCGAAATCAAGCCTTGTTTATGGCTATCGTGATTTGGTTTGTTCTGATTGCATTGAAAAAGATTTACGTCCCATAAATGGTTTTAAAAAAATGTTTCTATCAAGAAAATGGATAGAAACGATCTTGAACAAAAACTAACCAAACAAGGTTATATACATCCAGAAACAGATAACAATCCGTTTTCTCCGTATCAAGCCTATTCCACTACTGGCGACCCTTACAAATCACAAAAAAGTAGTGCTTATGCTTCTTTTGAAGAAAACCCGAATGAACAGAAATCGACAAGTGCGAGAAATGTCTGTCAAAAATGCAAAGAAGTAAATCAACAAGAGAGGAAAGCTTTATATGAATGCGATTGTGAAATTAATGATTTTATGTGTGAAAAAGGGCACATCTGGTATTATATAAAAGATGTGTTACATTTTGGTAATCCGCATGATGGAAATGAAAAGGTATTAGATAATTCAGATGATGAAGAAGATGTGTTAGGTAATCCGCGTGATTAGAAATACATACCCATGCGAATCAGAATATACAATAGAAAAAAACTAAGAAAAGGTAGACACAAATTGAGATCCTTTTTTAGTTTTTTGGTCAACTCTTTCTCTTCGTCAAGCAAAACCTGTGCGTTGTTCAAATCAAGTTTTAGGTATCGCATTTTTACTTCTTCGATCTCATTTTCTGAGCGAAGTTTAAAAATGGTTTTTTGTGCCTTTACATAAGCTTTTTGTTGTGATACAAGACGTTCCATTAGATCTGATTCGAATGAATATTTTTTCTTTGCTTTACGCGATACGATTTTGATGTGCGGGTCTTCGTCAGATGATTCATCGCTCGATTCGCTATCCTCATCGTGTTCGTCACTCGCATTTACAAAGTTTTGTTTTGTTTCCTTATCTTTGTTTAGATCATGTTGAAATTCTTTTAGAGACATTTCTAAAAGAAAACCAGTCGTAAATATTTTCATTTTGGGATTTTTATACACAAACATGTTTGGTCTACTGTTATTTTATTTTTTTCAGTGGAGATCGTTTCTTTTGTCTACATCTTCTTTGTATCTCAGTTTTAGACAGTTCTCTTAAGGTTTTTGGAGTTGATTTTGTTACACGTTTGCTTGGTCTGCAATAAGGATATTTTCTTTTCCACGCGGATAAAGAAATTTTTGGACGTCCGCATGAGACTTTTTTAGGTAATTTACATACATTTATCCATTTTTCTTCAAACCATCTACCTAAACCTGTTTCTCGTGATTTTTTTCCAGTGTATGTTCCTCCTTTTCTCTTGTATTCTTTTACAAGCCATGCACTTGCATACGCACTTGGCCAAACCTTAAATTTACGTTTGCATTTCTTTTAACTCTTTCATAAAGAGATTTATTTTTGGGAGAGGGCATTTATTTAGGAGAAAATAAATATCTTTGTTCACACCGTAATTGAACAACAACACACTTGCGAATACCTTTTCCAGACATTGGGATTACTTCATGATAGATATTACCTGGCATACATATAGTTCGAATCATTTCTGGAGGAGGAGAGCAATCATAAATTTTATTTCCTACTCGAAGATTACCACCAACAATTCCAGGATCTTTACGAATATAATATATTATTGTGTTGACCTTACATGTTATACCTCCATAATCATCGATGTGTTCTCCAAAAATTGGATTTTTTTGACCTTTAACGTTATACGAATGAAGTTCGACAAGACCGTAAGTATCATCTGCACAGAAATTATTCGAAAGTAAACATTTCTTTGCATGTGCTATAAGAGGTGCTATTTGTTTTATTTTAGAAATGTCGTTACCAAATGCTACTGTTATGTTGCCACGTTTGAGAATATAATTCCAGACAGATTTTGGTATTTGGTCAGCGGGAATATCTTGTACAAAAACAGCCATTTTTTGTAAAAAAGGCTTGTGTTGTTTTATTTTCAATTTAGTATAAAGCATGAAAATTCCAGCCTAATATGGTAAATAATTCTTTTGCAAGCGTATCGTGAAAAGATTTTCGATCCATGGTTTTAAGAATAACAAAATCTTCTTTTCTACAAGGATGTCTATGACGTTGAAGCAACTGGAATAATACATACTGTGTAGAAATAAAATTAACTCTATCCACTTTATTTTTGAAGTGTTTATCATATGTTTCAACCAATAGGTCAAAATCTGCGAGTAGCTTGTCTTCTAGATAAGAAATATCATCAGGTTTTTTACCTGTTTGGTTGTAATATATTAGATTTACGTTTTCATAGTGTTTAGAATAACCAAGTTCTCGTAAAAACATGATAACATGTTCTTTTGTAATTTTGGCAAAACGTATTTCTTTTTTGACCGTTTTATTTCCTTGAAGAAGATGATGTTTCTCGTATGCATCTTCCAGATCGTCATAAACTTTTTGATCGATTGTACAGTTTTGTTTTCCTTGATACTGATTAATGCTATCGCGAAAATGGACTTTACGATCATATGTATATTTTGTAGCGATATTAACACGATCGGAGTCTTTATAAGACGTAGTATGTTGTACAACTTCTTGTTGGGAACCGCAATCTGGACAAATGTATGCGTTTTCTTCGATAATAAAATCTTTTTTGTTTGGGCAGTTGTTGCATGATATACGATTCTTTTTTTCGATAGGTTTCAGATTTATTTTATAGTATTTCTGGGCGATTTCTACGTATTTTTGTATTAGTGTGTTTTTTTCTTTGTCATTTGGACGTATTTTAGAAGTAAATGATAGTTTTATTGGTGTTTTGAGTATTTGATTATATGCTTCTAAAAGTTCAGCAGACTCTGCGATATAAAAATTAAGGTCTTCTTTACTTTCTATTTTTTTTATCAGGTTGCGTGTATCGTTGATCACTTTCTGTAACTCATGTTTAATCCGTGGGAGTAAATTGTCTGATAACATGGTGCGTTCCATTTCTTCTAATCGTTCTTTGTGTTTTGGAAGCTGTTGATATTCTGTTTCAAAATTTTTTTGGATAGCAGAATCTATCGTAAGAATATCGAGGTCGCTGGTCGTTGACATCTTTTTCACAAAAAGATGTGCTTTTAATATTGATTTTATTTGTTGATAAAACAAATAAAACTCACTTTTTTTGATGATCCGTATTTAGATACAAGTGATCAAATAGTTGATTCCGACTCCAAAATTTACAATTGCAAGTGCGACATTGGCTTGGTTTACGTAATGTATACCAGCATCTTGCACAAAGATATATGGTTCCATTTGTAAAGCCATCAGAGACCCAACAATTTTTTATGGTATTTAATCCTAAAAAAGCATGACAATAAGTACAGTGTGTTGTTGAAAATTTACTGTAATAAAAATCATCCTTGGTTGTCATGTTTTGTTTTTGGTGAAAAAATGGAAAAAAATCATTTTTTTGGATAAGACAACTTTTCTTGATCTTTGTGTCATATTTTCGCAAAGGGCTATTAAAGCAAGAAAAATTATTCGCAAAAATTTTTCTTGCTAAGTTATAAATGGCGTCAACTTCTAATATTACTTCTGGCTTTATTGATTTAGCTACTTTCGATGAACTCGAAAAGTACCTCTACGGTGGTTCATCGGCCACTGCTTACTTCGTTCGTGAAACACGCAAGTCAACTTGGTTCACTCAAGTACCCGTTGTTCTTTCCCGATCGAATGGTAATGCCGAATTCAATTCGGACCACTCCGTAAATATTTCTCGTGCTGGTGATTATTTGCTCGCTGCCTGGCTTCGTGTTAACTTTCCCTCAGTTACTCTCGCCGCTGGTAACCAATTTGGTGCCAATGGTTATCTGAGATGGACTCGAAATCTCATGCACAATCTTGTGTCTGAATGTGCTGTTACTTTCAATGATCTTGTTGCTGCACGTTTTGACAACTGGCATCTTGATTTCTGGGCAGCTTTCACTGTTCCTGCAGGAAAGCTCAATGGTTACAAGAATATGATTGGTGATTTTGAAGAGCTCACGAAGCCTCACCCTGTTGGTGATGCAATTCCCTCGTATACTCTCAATCTTCCTCTTCCTTTCTTCTTCACTCGTGATAGTGGTGTTGCTCTTCCAACTGCTGCTCTCCCTTATAACGAAATGCGTATTACTTACACTTTCCGCAACTGGGATGAACTTTTGATTCTCAGCAATGTTGGTGGAGGTGCAGTTGCTCCTTTCGCAGCAGTACCCACTGTTGCTGATCTTGGTGGTACCGCCCCTGTTCTTGGCCCTGTCCAAACTTGGGCTAACTACGCTATTGTCTCGAACGATGAACGTAAGCGAATGGCCTGTGCCCCTCGTAACATTCTCATCGAACAATGCCAGACTGCTCCTGTTCAAAGCTTCAATCCTAACCAAAATGGTGGTAACCCGAATCCTTCTTACGATTTGCGCTTCTCTCATGCTATTAAGGTTATCTTCTTCTCTGTTGCCAATCGTACAATTGCACCTGAATGGTCGAACTATACTGCTGCATCTCCAATTTGCGGTACTTTGGCTGTTAACTTCACTCCTACTGGTGCAGTTGACCCGATTGTTACTACTTCTCTCACTTACGAAAATACGGCTCGTCTACAAAATATGGGCTCTGACTATTTCTCGTTGGTTCAACCTTGGTATCATGCCCCGGTTATTCCAATCGAAACTGGCTACCATATGTATTCGTATTCTCTTGATTTCATCTGTCTCGATCCTAAGGGTTCGACTAACTATGGCAAGCTTACTAACGTCAGCATTGCTCCAGTTGCTTCTGCAGGTGCAATTTTGGGTGCCACTTCTCCTTACAATCCGGATCCTCTCTCTGGACAAAACTTCCAGCAAATTTATCGTTTCGTTTGCACCGTTGTTAACAACAACATCATCAGAATTTCTGGAGGTAAACCCCAAGAGTGCCTCCAACAGTGGGCTGCCAATCAAGATGTGATATCTCTTGGTTGGGAAAACAGTGTAAATATCACCATTCCTTGTGAATGTATATAACCTGCTAGTCTTGTAAGCCGTACTATGTGCTTACTTGGCAAAATCATCAAATTGCTGAAAAGCCCTTAGAGCTTTCGGATACTACCTATACCGAGAAATCGAGTATACGGAACTGCGCGTTATGGCGTAGGCATGTATGTACAAAAACATACGTAGTAAAAATTCCGAAAGATTGGGTAATCAGCAGCCAAGTCCTAAATCTAGACACATGTCTAGATATGGATGCTGTTCAACGACTAAATGGTGGTTGGGACACTTGTCCTTAAGATATAGTCTAATCCTTTATGAAAGTAAAGGTACTAAAGGCTCTTGGTTTCCCTGTTTTATGAGCAAAGGTTATTTTCAATATCGAAAATCTTTTTTATACTTCACAAGTATAAAACAGTTTAATCTAAAATTATATATCTGACACCATTTTCGCATATTATTTTTGGTTCCATATAAGTCCAATAAAATCCGTTGGCTGTATAGGGATAGCCTTTGCAAAGGCTGGAAGAAATATTCTTACAATTTATACCAGTCTTTTGCGCAGCTTCGTTAAGACTAGAATACTTACCTACCAATTCCCATTCCTTTGTGAACTGATAAACTACTTTGTTGTGGGCATGACCTAAATTCTGCTGTCGAGTCACCCATTCCAAATTTTCTACTCTGTTATCTGTTCGAATTTTATTTTTATGGTTAACTTCTATACACAATTTCGGATTAGGGTTTGGTATAAAATATTCAGCTACAAGTCTGTGTACTCGAAACTTTTTTCTCTTTGCCGTTCTTTTTCTAGTGTAACTAGAGAGTTCTTTTGTCTTGTCATACTCATCACCATTCAAGTCTATTATTAAATAACCAGTATTGTTGATGGAAGGGTTAATAAATTTTCGTGATTTTTTGCTGTATATTTTTCCCTCCAAGGTTATCAAATAATTTGTATAACCAGTGATTATTTTGCCATCACGGGGTACTATATCAGTCTCACCACTATCTACATATTCCCACATATATCCCCCAGTCATTTTTTGTCTTCCAGAACACACATTGATGATATATGTCAAATGCTTAACAATATCTGCGTTGTTTTTGTATGCAGCTGTAACAGATGGATACTCCACGGTTTCCCCTGTTTGTGGACAAATTCTTCTGACCGGCCTGTGGTTAACCGCAACTATTTTTCCAATAGTGGCCGCATGTTGGGTATTTTGCCGAGAAGTTACCCATTCGAGATTGTCCGCATTATTATTCATTGTATTACCATCTTTGTGATTAACTACAGTATAGTTGTTCTCATTTGGACAGAATAGGGTAGCAACTAATCTATGTAACCGGAGAGGTTTCTGTTTACCAATATCAGGGTATAAAGTTACATATACATAATTTTGTGATACACTACCAGTTATCAGTTTATTCGTGAGAATGTTTTTAATCAGACCTGTATTAGATATTTCGTATCGAGAATATCCGTCAAGTTTACGCCACTTAACTGTCATTTGTTGTTTCACGTATGTTTCAAAATAGGATTATGGTGGTGCGATTTGGAATCAATTTTAGTTTTTTATACTCACAAAAGTATAAAAATCTACAAAGGCCACACTGGTTGCTCAGGAATTAGGTAATTATCATGCAAAAGGTTCAGATAAAATAGTATTAATGGCCCAATAGACCACTCGGCCAAATTAACTGGGATACCTTGATCTCTAGCTAAAGGAATTTCCTGTATTTTATTTATAATTTCCTCTCCTCTCGGTAGGTTTCTGCCACCAATATTAACGCTGGTAAATGTACATGAAAAAGCTATCTGACCAAGTTCCTGCATTTCTTGTATGCCAGGATCGGCTGAATTTAACCCAAAATGAGCATAGGCTGCTAGCATCCAGGCAATGAGGAGTTCCCGTCGATCTCTTTCTAGTTCCACAAGAGTAATAATTGCTGTAAAGTTGCCTGATGATAATACTCGGCAGGAATACCCGGAAAGTGCCGACGAACTTCGGCATTTAATCAATGTCTGTTATTCTCACTAACTGTTTCTGGGCTAGGTACAGACGAGCCATTATAGAAATATAGTGGATAAACCGTTCCCCGTCCTATAATCAAAATACAGATTTATTTTATACTCTGCAAAGTATAAAAACTTTTCTTTCTAAGAATAAATGAGAAAACATACATTTCGTTTTAATGGAAAAGTTGTTGATTGGTTTTTAATCGTAGGAGTTGTTGTAATTATAGTACTTTCCGTTTTAATTTACAATAAAGTAAACAATGAATCATATGTTGTTACTGGTAACAAAGGAAATCCAGGATGTGATACACTCCAACAAGCAAAATGTGAACAAACTTTTTACGAAACTGGTGTATGTCCAAAAGACTGCGTAGAATGCGATGATTATCAAGGATCTGGATGTGTCCCTTCAAATTGTGCTAAATCCGCTTGTATGTAATTCATTTATCGAATAGTCTATTTTGTAATAAAATAGACACTCATAGCTGTAAAAATAACACAGAATAGGATAAAAAAATGTACAAGTATATTTGCACTTGGTTTAGATCCTTCAGAATACATTCTCATCTTTTTATTTTGGTTTAGTATGTCTACAATTCGATCATAATTTTTCTCACAATTAGATATATTTGCATTTTTGCAACACTGTGTAACCAAATCTTTTTTCGAAGAAACACACTCATATTTTACATCTGGAAACCTCCCGCACCCATTTTTTTCAATACAATCTCGAACCGTATCAAATTCTACTGATGGGAGTTCTGTACACGTATTCATACAATTTGTAATGATATTATTGCATTTTTCATGGCATCCAGGAGACCTGAATCTTTGGCATTCTTGATGACATTTGTTAATCATACCTTTACAAGAGTCGATACAACAAGAAATGACTTCTGAAGGAGAATTTTTCCGAAAAGATTGTGCATTTTCATCCCATGTATTTTGACAGTAAGGAGACGTCATTTATACTACTCAATAAATTGTTTAATAAAATCCTCTTTCAGGTAAATAGGAATATTGAGTTCTTGTGCTTTCTGGGCTTTACCTGTTAGCTTTGCTTCTTTCTTTGCAACAATTAGTGCAGTTGTGTTTTTTGAAACAGAACCTGTTACTTTACCACCTCGAGAAGCGATGTTTTCTTCAAGTTCTTTGCTTCGGAAACCAGTCATTACAAATTTCTGTCCTTTCATACTTTCTGATACTCTTTTTTCATCCTGAAAAGTTGCATACTTTCCAAGTTTCTGAATAAACAAATCAGCGTACTTTAAATTTTTTACGACTTTGTCAGCAATAATATCTGAAAATCCTTCAACATTCAGAATCATAGATTTTATTTTACTTTCGCTGTGTGTTTTATATATTTTAAGTAGATCAGGAATGTCCAAAAACAACATTTCCATTCGTTTTCTTCCAATCCCGAATCCAAATACACCTGAAGCGCCAAGAACGATAGGAATTTTTACATTTTGTAATCCGTTGTGTATATTTGTGTATATACGCTCTGCTGATTTCTCTCCAAACTCTGGTACTTCTAAAAGTCTTTGTTTGCTCGCACCTACTATTTTAAGCAAGTTGTCAAGTCCATTTGTAAACATTTTTGACACCGTTGCTTCAGATACATGTTTTATTCCGAGTTTAGAGAAAAAATTAGACACAAGTTTTACACACATTGTATCATCATATATTTTCACAGAAATATTTACATGTGTTGCATCCCACACATATGGAATGCTAGGCATTTGTGGGTTTTTTGCTGATCGAACTACTGATACGATATAAGGGATAACTTCCTTTGAACGTGTAATTCGAATTACAGCTCCAGGTCCAAGTTTGTTTTCTTCAACGTACTTCGCATTGTGTGCAGTTGCTCTTTCCATGGTAACACCGTTTGCCTCAACAGGATCAAATAAAACTACTGGTTTAAGCTGTCCCCATTTACTTGCATTCCATTCGATGTTATTAACTGTTGTTTCGAAAATCGAATCGGCTGACAACATTTTGAAAGCAAATGCATATTCTGGATTTCCATTTGTGTTACGATCATACGACGTATTTGATTGAACAACAATGCCATCCAATTCATACTGCGACTTGTTTCGAAAATCCATAAAAATACGTGATAATACATCAAATGTAAGTTTTGGTACTAATTCATGACTCGCTACACTGAACCCAAGAGATGTTAACTTTGTTAGCTGTTGACTTGGTTTAGGCATCGTTTCATTTCCCACAATTTCATATGCAATAAAATTAACATCTTCTAAGCCTTGTCGAGACGTTTTAGCACCGATTAATCCGGCTACCATATTTCTTGGATTTTTGTATGATCGGCCACTGATTGTTTTATCTTTGTATTTGCTGAGAAAAACTTTCTTTTTAAGGATAAGTTCTCCTCGAACAGCAATCTCTGTTAGATTTGTTGGTATTGTTCTAAAATACGGAACAAGATAAGAAATATCAGCACCTATAATACCGTCACCACGTGTGTATAAAGAAATCTTTTTTCCATTGGAAATTAATAAACAAGAAACACCATCTAATTTTTCTGTTACTAAATAATCATCTGCTTTATTCTTTTGAAGCCATCTGCTAAATTCTCCTGTATTATCAGGTGTAATTTTGTCTTGACTACCAAGCCAGAAGGGTAATTCTACTCTATTTTCACCAGTACGTAGAGTTGCACCAACTGGTGCTACAAATAAAGGGTCACGTTTTTTAATAACGTCTTTGAGCATGTCGTACCGAATATCATCGACTGTTGAATCACCTGTATTATAGTAGATGTCATCTAAATGTGTTTTTAGGTTGTGTAAGGTGGTTAAATTCTCCGTTGTTAAAAACTTTTTGAATTCTTCTAAAGGAAGATCGTTAACAGCTTCGATTATGTTTTCCATTTTTCATTTTAATCAGACTTTTAAAATGAAATTCTATTTAATTTCTTCGCGTGTGTTAATAATAAGAAAAATGTTGTGGAACTTCCATGCCATGTTGTACAAACAACTGCTTAATATCTCTCCCAGACATTAATGAATATTGGCCATTAATACTCACACTATGCGCACAAGGGTATGATTCGTAACAAAGACTGCGAATACCAATTGTAGTTCCATCAGGTGTTGTGTATTTATCTTCATGAATCAAAAAATCAGAGCTCATGTTAATAATACCTTGGTATATGTTTAAATCCGTTTTTTTGGGAATACGAGGTCTGGATAAGCAGTTTCCTAACTTCTTTGCAAACTTGGACGTGTCATCAAGAATAGTTCGATTGTATATTCTAGGTTCTGAATTAGACATATAATCAATTTGTGTAATTGGGGCGTTTCATGAGAGAACGTACATCTTGAAATGTGTGTTTTACTGGATTTAGTATGCTCTCATGAATAACACATGTTTTTCCGATGCATATTTCGTTGACATACCTAAGGGCGTCTTCTTTTTTAGAAAAAGCAGAGAGGATTTTGATATCTTTTTGTGTTTCGACAACACCACGTCCAAGTAGGTGTCTATCAACTTCAACAACAATAAAAATTTGTTCAGACTGTGAATAATCATCAGCTGTTCCAAAGATAATACTTTTATCCATTTATGTTCACGTTAGAAATGTTTAGATAAAATTTCTTTTTGTTCTTCTGACAAAGTCTCTGGAAATTTAATCTTAAAATGTACTTCAAGATCGCTATTATAGCCTAATCCTTTATTTTTGATAGTAATAACTGTTTCTGGGGTTATAACTGTATCAGTATTGGCAGTTATAATTTCTCCAGAAGGGTGTGTAATCGATAATTGATATCCACACAGTGCTTCTTTGAGAGAAACAGTTGCTGTGTATATAAGATTTTTATCTTTCAAGGCAAAATGTTCATGTGTTTCGTAAACAATAATAACGATGAAATCTCCAGGTTCGAGTCCGTGTTGTTGGTTGCCTTCCCCTTTAAAGGTATATTTGTATCCATTTTCAAGTTCTGGAGTTAAGTGGATTTCGAAAATTTTAGAGTCTTGAAAAACTCCTTCAGTACATTTTTCACATGAAGAATAAATTTTCCCATGACCTTTGCATTCTGTACATTTTTGTTGTAATTGTTGTATCATGCCAGGAAATCTTATCATCTTTAATAAAACTCCCTGACCTTTACACTTACCACAGACAGGTATCTTATCATTATCACAACATTCACATATCCTTTCACGATTGAATTTAAGCTTCTTAATTTTACGTCTGCACAAATCTTCAAGAGATACATTTATCTGGTGTACAATTGGAGGACTTTTTCGATTAGCATGGTTCTGGAACATATTAAATAAGCCATCTAATCCTTCCATGTTTCCAAACATGTTTCCAAACATAGAGGCAAGATCAGGTGGCATTTGTCCTGCGTTTTCTAAACCTTGTGTTCCGCCTTGATCGTAAAGTGATCTTTTTTCATGATTGGATAGAGTTTCGTAAGCAAAATTTATTTTCTTGAATAATTCAGCATCGCCTCCTTTATCTGGGTGGTGTTGTAGCGCTTTTCGACGATAGGCTTTTTTAATTTCTTCATCAGTTGCTTTTGGAGATACCTCTAATAGCTCATAAAGTTCTGTATGTGTAGACATTTTTCTATCATTTTGTAACCTTTAATTTTATTTATAGGATCATGTGTTTATAAAAAATGGATAACGAAACAGAATTTATTAAGTTAACGATATCTGGAACACTTTTTTCGGGTTTTAGTTGTTCAGTTCCAAAGAACTGGGCACTTTTACAAGCGAAGAAGGAAGATTTAATTATTAATGTAAGATTGGAACTTGTTTCTTTGCTTAAAAGGCATGATATGCATGTGCTCGTTGAAAAAGCGCGTGATGTTGAGTTGCATATACATTGTTTTTATGGATTTGACTCGAAAGAAATTTTTATATGCGAATGTCCTCCTCCGTAGAAAATAAATGAGTTTGTTAGAAAAATATCCAAATTTCTTTGATCAAATCTATAATATTTACTTGGTTAGTAAAGGTGCGAGAACTGCTACTCTTTTGGACCCTTACAAAGATGGAGATCCAGATAAACAAGCTGGAGAATTCTTGGTAAAAATTGCAATTCGTCATGGATTAGTAGGAATAAAAGGACCTCTCGGTTTTTATTTGGTCTCCAAACCTGAAAATATGGTTAAATATATGCGTGAAGAAAAATATCAAGATTCTGATATTTTAATGGGTAAATTTCTTGGTTTTAACTGTGCAGAACATGATTATTTTGATACAACTAAACC
>JACCDG011146448.1_pt1 | contig 25688 bp, 20 predicted proteins | sample 7442471 | NCBI WGS metagenome assembly JACCDG01 (sample SAMN15323444, study PRJNA562643) | freshwater metagenome | isolation source: river surface water | place: USA:Blue River Watershed | collected 2017-08-17 | reverse complement strand
CCGCACTGGGGGGTCTGAACATGGGACGCGTTGCACTCATTGCCAAAATCACCCACGTGCCCAGCATGTACCTGAGCGAGCTCGACGGGCCTCGCCAAGGCACACGCGAAGACGCGATCGAGGGTCACCGCGAGATCAGCCGCCGCTGCCGTGCGGCCGGTGTGGACACGCTGGTGGTGTTTGACACGCACTGGCTGGTCAATGCCAACTACCATATCAACTGCGCGCCGCACTTCAAAGGCACTTACACCAGCAACGAGTTGCCGCACTTCATCAGCAACATGGGCTTCGAGTCGCCCGGCAACCCCGACCTGGGGAAATTGCTGGCGAAGGTGTGCAACGAGCACGGCGTGGAAACCCTGGCGCACGACGCCACCACCCTGGCACCCGAATACGCCACGCTGGTGCCGCTGCGCTACATGAACCCCGATCAGCATTTCAAAGTGGTCTCGGTCTCCGCCTTGTGCATTGCGCATTACCTGAACGACAGTGCCCGGCTGGGCTGGGCGATGCGCCAGGCGGTTGAACAACACTACGATGGCACCGTGGCGTTTCTGGCCAGCGGATCGCTCTCGCACCGTTTTGCACAAAACGGGTTGGCGCCCGACTATGCGTTCAAGATCTGGAGCCCGTTCCTGGAGCAACTCGATCACCATGTGCTGGGCATGTGGCAGCGTGGTGAGTGGGACACCTTTTGCGAGATGCTGCCCGAATACGCCACCAAAGGCCACGGAGAAGGTTTCATGCACGACACCGCGATGATGTTGGGCGCCCTGGGTTGGTCGGCCTATCGCGCAAAGGCGGAGATCATCACGCCCTACTTCGGCGCGTCGGGAACCGGGCAGGTGAACGCCGTGTTCCCGGTGACACCGCAAGAGGGCACCGACGTGCCGGCAGCCCAGGCAAGTTCAGCGCACAATTACCAGGCATTCAGTCGGTTATGAGGACCGTGACACAGGCTCAAGCCCATGGTGAGTGACCCGCGCAGCCCCTGAGCCTGGCCCACGCCCTCCCACCCCATACAGACATTCGCGAGACCGCCCATGCCCCATCTGGTTCTGCTTTACACCCCGGCGCTGGAACAGCGCACCGACTTTGACGTGCTATGCCGAGACCTGGCCAATTGCATGCTGGCGCAACGCGATGAACACAACAAGCCGGTTTTCCCCAAAGGCGGAACACGGGTGCTGGCGTATCCAGCAGCGCATCACGCTGTGGGCGATGACCAGCCGCCGCCAGGTCGTGACTATCAGTTCCTGTACCTCAATTTGCGCATGGCTGGCGGGCGCAGCGAACCGGTCAAACAAGCAGCTGGCGATGCGTTGATCGAGGTTCTTCATAAGCACTTCGATCCCCACCTGGCCCGCGACCTGATCGGCATCACCTTGCAGATCGACGAGCAACCCCCTGTCTATGATGGCCGCATCAGCAGCCTGCACCCGTATTTCAACCCGGGTTAAGCGCTGAATCACGGTGCCGCGATGGTGTGATCTTGCGCACTCAAACAGCACCGGCCTTTCTCTGATTAGTCCTACTTGCGGCTCTCCTCTTCGATCGCCTTCACTCACTGACCCTCACGAAACCCTCACCATGCACAATCCCATCAATCCCTTCAAACAAGCCCTGCACGAAAAGCGTCTGCAAATCGGTCTGTGGCTGGGTCTGGCCAATGCCTACACCACCGAGATCTGTGCGGGCGCAGGTTTTGACTGGGTGTTGGTGGATGGCGAGCACTCCCCCAACGATGTGCCCTCCATCCTGGCGCAACTGCAAGCTATTGCGGGCTACCCGAACACACACGCGGTGGCCCGTGTGCCGGTGGGCCATGGCCATGCGGGCGTGACCATCATCAAGCGCTACCTGGATCTGGGTGTGCAGTCCATCCTGGTCCCCATGGTGGACACGGCCGAGCAGGCCCGCGCCGTGGTCGAAGCCACCCGCTACCCACCCCAAGGCATCCGCGGGATGGGGGGCGCGCGCGCGTCACGCTGGGGTCGCATTGCGCAATACGGCCGAGAAGCCAACGACCAAATCTGCGTGCTGGTACAGGTGGAAACCCAAGCCGCGCTCAACAACATCGAGGCGATTGCGGCGGTGGAAGGCGTGGACGGCATCTTCATCGGGCCGGCCGATCTGTCCGCGTCGCTGGGCTATGTGGGTCAACCGGATCACCCGGTGGTGCGCGCTGCCATCGAAGACGCCATGCGCCGCATTCTCAAGGCGGGTAAAGTGCCCGGCTTTCTGACACCAGACGAGGCCCTGTCTCGTCACTACATCGCATTGGGCGGCGTCTTCATGGCGGTGGGCCTGGATGTCAACCTGCTGGCCCGCCACACCACGGCGCTGGCCGCACGTTTCAAGAACCCTGAGGCCAAGTCCTGAGCGGCATCTTGCACGCAGCCTTTTTGCCTTGAGCTTTTTGCCTCTCGCCCTTAGACCCTTGCCCACTGCATCCCGCCATGCACACCCTTCCTTGAAACGGGAGATCGTATGAACCCCTCTGCCCCTACTTCTCGTCAAGCCGAGTTTCACCCCGACGAATGGGCCGCACGGGTGCAGCTCGCCGCCTGCTACCGCGTGTTCGCCCATCTGGGCTGGACCGAGATGATCTACAACCACATCACGGTGCGCGTACCGGAGAGCGCCAGCGGTTCACACAAGCACTTTCTGATCAACCCTTTTGGCCTGCACTACTCGGAAGTCACCGCCAGCAACCTGGTCAAGATCGACCTTGAGGGGCGTGTGATGGACGGCTCTGTCCATCCCATCAACCCGGCAGGTTTTGTGGTGCACAGAACCTTGCACGACGGCATTGAGGGCGCGCATTGTGTGATGCACACGCACACCACCGCTGGGGTGGCTGTGGCCTGTCTGCAAGGCGGCTTGCAGCAAACCAACTTTTACAGTGCCCAGTTACACGACATGGTGGCCTACCATGACTTTGAAGGTATCACCATCCACCTGGACGAGGGGCCGCGGGTGCTGAAAAGCATTGGTCGCAAACAAGCGGTCATTCTGCGCAACCATGGCCTGTTGTCGTGGGGCCAGACCTTGCCGCAAACCTTTGCCATTTTGTGGACGCTGCAACGCGCGTGCGAAATCCAGATGGCGACTCTCAGCATGGGTGCCCCCATCAAAGTGTCTGAAACCATCGCGGCCAAGTGCACGCGTGATGCCTTGCAGTTCAACCCCCACCACGGCGCCGGTCAGGATGTGTTCGATGCCCTGGTGCGGCAGGTGGATCGCCTTGATCCCAGCTACCGTCACTGAGTCGCGACTCGCACCCCCCAATCTTGCAGGAGCACACATGAAAGTCTGTATCGTGGGCGTGGGCGCCATTGGTGGCTGGATGGGCGCTCTGCTGGGCCAGGCGGCCGACATCGAACTCAGTGCCGTGGCCCGCGGCGCCACTCTACAAACACTGCAACTCAACGGACTGCAACTCACCGATGCTTCGGGCTCGCGGCGCGTTCAGGTCCATGCCGAGGCTGACCCCGCGCGGCTGGGTCCGCAGGATCTGGTCATCATTGCCGTGAAGGCGCCGGCGCTGGAAGGGGTGGTGAGCAACATAGGACCGCTGCTGGGCGCCGACACCCTTGTGATGCCCGCGATGAACGGCGTGCCCTGGTGGTTCCTGCATGGGCGCAACGATGCCTGGGCCGGTCATGCCTTGCACAGTGTGGATCCCCACGGGCGCATCGCACAAGCGGTGCCACCGACACACGTGATCGGCTGCGTGGTGCATGCGAGTTGTGCCATGCTTGCGCCGGCCCATGTGAAGCATCACTTCGGCCAGGGCCTGATCGTGGGCGAACCCAACGGCACCACCACACCGCGCCTGCAGGCCCTGGTGACACGCCTGACTCAGGCCGGGTTTCAAACCACACTCTCGACCCATATTCAGAAAGACATCTGGTTCAAGCTGTGGGGCAACATGACCGTCAACCCCTTGAGCGCCATGACCGGTGCCACCACCGATCTGTTGCTGGACGACCCCTTGGTGCGGGAGTTCATGTCGAGCATCATGCTCGAGGCCAAGGCCATCGGCGCAAGGCTGGGCATCCCCATTGACCAGGCACCCGACGATCGTCATGCGATCACCCGCAAACTCGGCGCCTTCAAATCCTCGATGCTGCAAGACGCCGAGGCGGGTCGGGCGGTGGAACTCGACGCGCTCGTGGCCGCCGTGCTGGAGTTGGGCGAATTGACGGGCGTGGCCACGCCCTTCGCGCGGGCGCTCATGGGACTGTCGCGTGTGCACTCGCAGGTCCATGGGCTGTATCCTCGGGCATTGGCTTGAAGGGCTGAACCTTGCGTCGACCCTCTCGTCATCGTCTCACATCACCATGAACACCCCCACCCGCGCCTTGAGCCTGACGGCCTTTCTGACCCTGTTGCTCATCGCGTTCATGATGGGGGCCAACCATGTGGCCGCCCGCATCGCGTTTGCGCAAGGTCTGGATGTCGCCACCGCCGTGGCCGTGCGCAGTCTCTCCACGGCCGCTGTGGTCGGCGTGCTGCTGTGGTCACACAAGGTCTCGTTGCAAACCAACGCCGCCCAACGCAAGGCCCTGCTGGCGCTGGGTGTGATGATTGGCGTTCAAAGCCAGTGCCTGTATTCATCGGTGGCCCGCTTGCCGGTGGCGCTGGCCTTGCTGGCCTTCAACACCTACCCGTTGTGGACCGCGTTGTGGGATCGACTCTTTTACGGCCGCTCACCGGACCGCAGTTTGCTCGTGGCCATGCCCGTGATTTTGCTCGGCCTGGCCCTGGCACTGGATGTATTGGGGGCCTCCTCGGGCCTGGGGTCGAGTGCCCAATGGGCACGCATCGGCACCGGGGTCGCATTTGCCCTCACCGCAGCGGCCGTGTTTGGTGGCGCCCTGGTTGTGACGCAACACCATACCCAGGGAGTGGACGGTCGTGTGCGCACCCTCTCGAGCATGGCACTGGCTGGACTGATGGCCGTCACCCTCATCGGGTTTCAAGGGGGGCCGCACTGGCCGCAAGCCGTGGCGGGTTGGTGGGGGCTGGCGCTCCTCACGTTTCTGTATGGCACCGCCTTCACCATCATGTTCACCGTACTGCCGCGACTGGGCGTGGCCGGCAACTCTGCCATCATGAACGTCGAACCAGTGTTCGCGCTGGTGCTGGCGTGGTTGATCTTGGATCAGAGCATTGCCCCGCTGCAACTGGTGGGCGCCTTGCTGGTGGTCGGTGCCGTGGTGGGGCTGGGGTTGCGCAAGGGCTGAGCAGCGGCGCGCTCCCCCGCAACAGGCCCCTGCAGCTCTCCACTGCAGCACTTCTCAGTAACACCCCCTGCAGCACGCCGCCGCCCACCGACTCACCCCATGATGGGCCGGGTCAGGCCACCACCACCGGCACCCGTGGCGCGAGCGCGCACAACAGTTCGTAGGCGATCGTGCCGGCCCGGTGCGCCACCTCGTCCACGTCGAGGCGTTCGCCGCTGGAGGCCAGCCCCCAGAGCGTGACCTCGCTGTCGATGTCCAGCCCTGTCCCGCTGGCCAACAGATCCGTGAGGTCCACCGTCAGCATGTCCATGCTCACCCGCCCCACCAAGGGCGCACGCTGCCCTTGCACAAGCACCGGTGTGCCGGCCGGCGCACTGCGCGGATACCCGTCGGCATAGCCACAGGCCACCACACCGATCGTGCGCGTACCCGGGGCGGTGTAGGTTGAGCCGTAGCCCACGGTATCCCCGGCCACCAAGGTCTGCATGCCAATCAGCCGGCTGCGCAAACTCATGGCGGGCTGCAGCCCCCAGAATGCAGCGTCGTGCTCGGGGTAGTCTGGCGCAGCACCATACAAGGCGATACCGGGACGTACCCAGTCGGCGCTGACATCGGGCGCACTGGCGTGACGCAACAGCGCAGCGCTGTTTGAGAGTGACCGCTCCCCTGGTAAGTCTGCACTCAGCTGATTGAACAGGGCCCGCTGATGTTCAATGCCACGGGCGCTGTCGGCATCGCTGAAATGGGTGATGAGGGAAATTTCATCCACCTGGGGCAAGGCGTCCAGACGCGCCCAAGCCGAGCGAAAGCGTGTCGGCGAAAAACCCAGCCGGTTCATGCCACTGTTGAGCTTCAAGAAAACCCGGTGCGGCTGCTGGGTCTTGTGCCGACTCAGCCAGTCGATCTGGTCCTCACAGTGCACCGTGTGCCACAGTTGCAATCGAGAGCACACCTCCAGGTCGCGCGGCTCGAACGCCCCCTCCAGCAGCAAAATCGGACCCCGCCAGCCCAAGGCGCGCAGCCGCTCGGCCTCAGACAAATCGAGCAGGGCAAAGCCGTCCGCCCCACGCAAACCCTCAAAGACCCGCTCAATGCCATGCCCATAGGCATTGGCCTTGACCACCGCCCACACGCGTGCATCGGGCGTGGCGGCACGCAGGCAGGATAAATTGTGCTGCAGTGCAGCAGGATGGACAAAAGCCTGAATCGGTCGGGGCATAGGAGGGATTGTGGCAGGCCCATGATATAACCCGGCGAGCCCATGATTTACGAAACTTCACGATCTGCCTACCGGCGTCGCTCTGTCTCATGAAGCGCGGTTTTTACACCATCATGTCGGCGCAGTTCTTCAGCTCGTTGGCCGACAACGCCCTGTTTGTGGCCGCGGTGGAGTTGCTCAAGAGCGAAGGCGCTCCGGAATGGCATCGGGCTGCCTTGGTGCCCATGTTCGCGCTCTTTTATGTGGTGCTGGCACCTTTTGTCGGGGCCTTTGCCGACTCTCGCCCCAAGGGACAGGTGATGTTCATCAGCAACGCCATCAAGGTGGTGGGCTGTCTGCTGATGCTATTTGGCACCCATCCGCTCTTGGCCTATGCTCTGGTAGGTTTGGGTGCCGCGGCCTACTCGCCCGCCAAGTACGGCATCCTGACCGAGTTGCTGCCCGCCTCTCAGCTGGTCAAGGCCAATGGCTGGATCGAAGGCCTCACCATTGCCTCCATCATTCTGGGCGTGCTGGTGGGGGGACAACTCGTGGGGCCCACCCTCTCCACCTGGCTGTTGTCGTTTGACCTGCCCCTGATCGACACTGGCATCGACTCCGGCCCGCAGGCAGCCATTCTTGTGCTGGTGGCGGTGTACATGATTGCCGCCTGGTTCAACACCCGCATCCCCTTGACGGGCGCGGAGATGATGCCCATGCGCGTCAACCCGGCACACTCGCTGGCGCGCAACCTGATCGACCTGCTGCCCGACTTCTGGCACTGCAACGCGCGCCTGTGGCAGGACAAACTCGGCCAGATTTCGCTCGCCACCACCACCTTGTTCTGGGGGGTGAGCGGCAACCTGCGCTACATCGTGCTGGCTTGGAGCGCGGCGGCCCTGGGCTACAGCACAACCCAGGCGTCCTCGCTGGTCGGGGTGGTGGCCATCGGCACGGCGGTGGGTGCGGTGGTGGCATCCTTGCGCATGCGACTGGTGCAGGCCACGCGGGTGATCCCCCTGGGCATTGCCATGGGCCTGTTGGTGCTGTGCATGAACTTCATCAGCAACGTGTGGGTGGCAGCGCCCTTTCTCGTGCTGCTGGGTGGCCTAGGCGGCTTTTTGGTGGTGCCCATGAATGCCTTGCTGCAGCACCGCGGTCACAACCTCATGGGCGCCGGTCGCTCCATTGCCGTGCAGAACTTCAACGAGCAGACCTGCATTCTGGTGCTGGGTGGTCTCTACACATTCTCCACCGGTGTGGGCTTGAGTTCCTTCGGGGCCATTTCGATGTTTGGCCTGCTGGTGGCCGGCATGATGTGGGCGATCCTGCGCTGGCACCAGTACAACCGGCGTGTGCACCATGAAGAGTTGCATCGCCTGCACGAGATCGCCCGTAACGACAACCTGCACGGCTGATGACCACACTGAACCAATTCACCGTTCACCGTATCGATGGCTCTGAACTGGCCCTGTCTGCATTGACCGGCCAGGTGGTCCTGATTGTGAATACCGCCAGTGCCTGTGGCTTCACGCCCCAGTTCGCTGGCTTGCAAACGCTGCACGATACCTACGGCGCACGAGGACTGGCGGTACTGGGTTTTCCCTGCAACCAGTTCGGTGGCCAGGACCCGGGCAGCCCCGAGCAAATCCAGTCGTTTTGCCAACTCAACTACGGCGTGACCTTCCCCATGATGGCCAAGGTGTGCGTGAATGGCGACCAGGCCGATCCGCTGTTTCGATGGCTCAAGGCGGAGGCGCCGGGTCTGCTGGGCAGCCAGGCGATCAAATGGAACTTCACCAAGTTTCTGGTGGGGCGCGATGGCCGGGTGATCCGACGCTATGCGCCGCAGGACACCCCGTCCAAGTTGGCCCGGGACATCGAAGCCGCCTTACAGGCTTGACCGTGCCGGCCGTCGGCATCAGGCGGGCGTCAAGACCTCATCCACCAGCTCCACCCAGTGCCGCACCGGTACTTCACTGCCACTTTGCAAGTGGGTGATACAGCCGATATTGGCGCTCAAGATGGCACGGGGTTGCAAGACCTTCAAATGGCCGAGCTTGCGGTCCCTGAGTTGATAAGCGATCTCCGGGTTGAGCACGCTGTAGGTGCCTGCCGAGCCACAGCACAGGTGTGACTCGCTGGTGGCCACTTGAACCTGAAACCCCAAAGCGGCCATGTGCGTCTCCACGCCCCCCTTGAGTTGCTGCCCATGTTGCAGGGTACAGGGCGGGTGATACGCCACCACGCCGGTCGCTTGCACCACCTCGGGCTTGAGTTGCTCTTTCAAGGCGGGGAGCAATTGCGGCAGTAACTCACTGAGGTCCTGGGTGAGTTCACTGATGCGCTGGGCCTTCTGTGAATACACAGGGTCGTCACGCAGCACATGGCCGTAGTCCTTCACCATCACGCCACAGCCCGAGGCATTCATCACGATGGCCTCAACCTCACCGCGCTCGACCCATGGCCACCAGGCATCGATGTTGGCGCGCATTTGTGCAGCGCCCCCGGTCTGGTCATTGAGGTGAAATTTCAGGGCGCCACAGCAACCGGCCTGCGCCGCCACCACGGTCTGAATGCCGCAGGCATCGAGCACGCGCGCGGTGGCGCTGTTGATGTTGGGGCTCATGCTGGGCTGCACACAACCGGTGAGCATCAGGACCTTGCGGGCGTGCTCGCGCGTGGGCCAGGCGCCTGCGTCGCGGGCCTCAGGCACCTTGGCCTTGAGTGAGTTGGGCAACAGGCCTCGCACGGTCTGGCCCAGCTTCATGGCCGGCGCGAACAACGAGGACGACAAGCCTTCCTTGAGCGCCCAGCGCACCAGTCTCTCGCCTGCCGGGCGCTCCACTTTGGCATCCACCAGCTGGCGACCGATGTCCACCAGGTGCCCGTACTGCACACCACTCGGACAGGTACTCTCGCAGTTGCGACAGGTCAGACAACGGTCCAGGTGTTGCTGCGTCTTGCGCGTGGGCTCGGCACCCTCCAGCACCTGCTTGATGAGATAGATGCGACCACGCGGGCCATCGAGTTCATCGCCCAGTAGCTGGTACGTGGGGCAGGTGGCGGTACAAAAACCACAATGCACACACTTGCGCAGAATCGATTCGGCTTCGCGGCCCTCGGGCGTGTCGTGATATTCAGGTGAGAGTTGGGTCTGCATGGCTCACTCCTGCGGCGCACGGTCCAGGCCCAGTCGCCCGGTGTCAAACACCCCTTGCGGGTCGAACTGCGCCTGCAAGGCGCGCTGCAGCCGATGCTGCACCGGTGAGAGCGGTGAAAACACACCCACTTGGCGATCCACCTGCGGATGCGCCTGGCTGGGCCGCCACAGGGTGGCATGACCGCCGTGCTCGTGTGCCAGCGCGCGCAGTGCCAGGGCCGCGCTCGCTGGCGCCCAGCACCAGCGCTGCGCACCATGCCATTCCACCAAGGTGTCGGAGGGGAGCGCCAGAGCCGGCGCGGTGGGGGGCAGGGACAAACGCCACAAAGCTTGGTCAGGGGCAGGCGCCTGGGTGAAAAACGCATCGGTGTGGTCGCGACAGCGCTCCCACCAAGAGTGGGCCTGCACTTCGTCCAACGGCATGGCGCTGTGCCCCGTCGCCGAGAGATGCGAGTGCATGACCGGAATGGCCGCCTGCACGGCCGCCAGCGCTCCGCGCAGCCGAACAATCAGGTAGCCATCATCGGTGGGTTCACCACTCGCCCCGCCACTGCCGTCGGGTGCGCGGTCTGACCCCAACGAGACCGGCGCCCAGCTACTGGCATTCAACGGCAGGGGCAGGCCCGCCCAGCGTTGCAGCTGATCCAGCGCCGCGGCCTGTTTCATGCGGACCACAAAGCTCGATTGCGCGGGTGGCACAGGCAACACCTTCAAGGACACCTCGGTGATGAGACCGAGTTGCCCCATCGATCCCGCCAGCGCACGAGAGACGTCATAGCCCGCCACGTTCTTCATGACCTGACCGCCAAAGCGCAACAGTTCGCCGCGGCCGTTGATGAGTTCGGCACCGAGCACATAGTCGCGCACTCCGCCCACGCTGACGCGTGCTGGGCCGGCCAGGCCACTGGCGACCATTCCGCCCACCGTGGCAGGTGCGCCGTGAAACCGGGGTGGCTCAAAGGGCAGGCATTGGCCTTGTTCGGCCAGCAGGCTTTCCAGTGTGGACAAGGCCGTGCCGCTGCGGACAGTCACCACCAGCTCACTGGGCTCGTAGCTCAGGACACCGTCCCACGCCAGCGTAGACAGCGGCTCGCCGCGGGGCGTTTCTCCATGGAAGGCTTTGCTGCCTTGCCCCTGAATGGACAAGACACGACCCTGAGCGGCGGCGCCGCGAACCTGGTCGCACCAGTCAGACAATGAGTTGTACATGGTCACGATGGTAGCGCCTGTCTCGTCCCGCGGGCCAGGCGAGGCCCGACAACCCCAGCCCGCATCAGGTCGTCGCCAGCAACTGGGCGAAACGGGGCAAGTCCACATTGCCGCCGCTGATCACCAGGCCCACCCGTTGGCCCTTCAAGTCCAGGCCCGCATGACAGGCCGCAGCCAGGGTCAGGCATCCGGTGGGCTCGACCACCATCTTCATGCGCTCGGCATAAAAGCGCATGGCCTCGACCAGTTGCTCGTCCGTCACCGTCAGGATGTCGTCGACATGACGGCGAATGATTTCGAAAGTGAGTTCACCCACCAGCGGCGTTTGCGCGCCATCTGCAATGGTGCGCGGCGTGGGGATACGCACCCGTTCGCCACGGCGAAACGATTGCTGCACGTCGTTGCCCGCTTCGGGCTCCACCCCATAGACCCGGCAGCGTGGCGACAAAGCGCGCGATGCCAGGGCGCAGCCACTGAGAAGGCCTCCCCCACCCAGGCAGACCAACAACACATCGAGCTCGCCCACCTCCTCGAACAACTCCAGTGCTGCGGTGCCTTGGCCGCACAACACATCGGCGTGGTCAAACGGTGGGATGAAGGTGCGCCCTTCTCGTGCAGCCAGTTCAAGGGCCAAGGCCATTGCGTCCTCGTTGTAGCGGTCGTAACCCACCACGGTGGCGCCGTAGGCCCGGGTCGCCGCCAGCTTGGCGGGCGAGGCGTCGTGCGGCATGATCAGGGTGGCCGACAAACCCAGGATTTGCGCCGACAGCGCGACAGCCTGGGCATGGTTGCCCGAGGAATAGGCCACCACGCCCGCACGGCGCTGCTCGGGGGTCAGCCGGGAAAGGGCATGGAAGGCGCCACGGAACTTGAACGCCCCCATGCGCTGAAAGTTCTCGCACTTGAAGAACAACTGCGCGCCCAGGCGCTGTTCCAGGGTGGCTGAGCGCAGCACCGGCGTGCGGTGCGCGTGGCCGAGCAGTCGCTGGGCGGCTGCACGCACATCATCGAATGTAGGCAGCACCCGCGACATGCGACTGAACGATCAGCAAGCGCCCCTCAACGGGCGACGACGCGAACCATCTCGAGGCACTTGTTGGAGTAGCCCCACTCGTTGTCGTACCAGCTCACGACCTTGATGAAGGTCTTGTCCAGGGCAATGCCGGCTTCGGCATCGAACACGCTGGTGCAGGACTCGCCGCGGAAGTCGGTGGCCACCACCTTGTCTTCGGTGTAACCGAGCACACCCTTGAGCGAGCCCTGACTCTGGGCCTTCATCTCGGCGCAGATCTCTTTGTAGTCGGCTTCCTTGACCAGCTCCACCGTCAGGTCCACCACCGACACGTCAGAGGTGGGCACACGGAAGGACATGCCGGTGAGCTTTTTGTTGAGTTCAGGGATCACCACGCCCACCGCCTTGGCTGCCCCGGTGGAGCTGGGAATGATGTTTTCCAGAATGCCGCGGCCCCCGCGCCAGTCCTTGTTAGACGGACCGTCGACGGTTTTCTGGGTGGCAGTGGCGGCGTGCACCGTGGTCATCAGGCCGCGCTTGATGCCCCACTTGTCGTGCAGCACCTTGGCCACGGGGGCCAGACAGTTGGTGGTGCACGACGCGTTGGAAATGATGGCCTGGCCGGCGTAGGTCTTGTCGTTGACGCCGTAAACGAACATCGGCGTGTCGTCCTTGGAGGGTGCTGACATGATGACCTTCTTGGCACCCGCAGCCAGGTGCTTCTCGGCCGAAGCTTTGTCCAGAAAGAGGCCCGTGGCTTCCACCACAATGTCGGCGCCGATCTCGTTCCACTTCAGGGCAGCAGGGTCACGCTCGGCGGTCAGACGAATCTTCTTGCCATTGACCACCAGGGTGCTGCCCTCGACGGACACTTGCCCCTTGAAACGGCCGTGCACGCTGTCGTACTTCAGCATGTAGGCCAGGTAGTCAGGCTCGAGCAGGTCATTGATCCCCACGACGTCGATGTCGGAGAAATTTTCAACAGCGGCGCGAAACACCATCCGTCCGATACGGCCAAAACCGTTGATGCCAATCTTGATGCTCATGGAACAGTCCTCTTGATAAAAAGCGAATCAGGAAAATCAGCGCTGGAGCACGGTCTGCACCGTGTCGGCGACGTTCTCGGGCGTGAAGCCGAAATGCTTGAACAAGGCGCCCGCCGGGGCCGACTCACCAAAGCAGTCGATGCCCACCACGGCAGACACCCCATACTTCCACCACCCGTCGGTGGAGCCCATCTCAACCGCCACGCGGGGCAGCTTGGCCGGCAGCACCTCCAGTTTGTAGGCGGCGCTTTGACGGTCAAAGGTGGTGGTGCTGGGCATGGAGACCACGCGCACGGCAATCTTGCGTTCCGCCAGCAGGGCCTGGGCTTTGAGGGCGAGTTGCACTTCGGAGCCGGTGGCGATGAGGACGGCCTGCGCGGCACGCTTCATGCCCACTTCGGTGGGTTCGGCCACCACGTAGGCGCCCTTGCTGATGGCGTCCAGGCCCGCTGCATCGGGCGCAGCGGCACAACGGCCTTTGGGCAGGTAGGGCACGTTCTGGCGGCTCAGCAACAGGGCTGTGGGGCCCTGGCGGTTTTGCAACGCCACCGCCCAGGCCACCGTGGTCTCGGCCGTGTCGGCCGGGCGCCAGACATCCAGCTGGGGAATCAGCCGCAGGCTGGCCGCGTGCTCGATCGACTGGTGGGTGGGGCCGTCCTCGCCCAACCCGATGGAGTCGTGGGTGAACACATGCACCACCCGTGTCTTCATCAGCGCGGCCATGCGAATGGCGTTGCGGCTGTAGTCGCTGAAGGTGAGAAAGGTGCCGCCGTAGGGGATGAGTCCACCGTGCAGCGCCACGCCGTTCATGATGGCGGCCATGCCGAACTCGCGCACCCCGTAGTTGATGTGACGACCGCCCTGGCCGTTGGCGTTCTTGACCACCTGGCCGGCCTGGTTAAAACGCAGCGCCGGGGTGGACGAGGTGTTGGTGAGGTTGGAGCCGGTCAGGTCGGCGCTGCCGCCCAGCAGTTCAGGCAAGCCGGCGGTGAACGCTTCCAGCGCGAGCTGACTGGCCTTGCGGGTGGCCACCGTCTCGGCCTTGGTGTGGGCGGCCAGCACGGCGTCCACCACGCGCTGCGAGAAATCGCGCGGCAGGTCGCCGGCCATGCGGCGAAGCAGTTCGGCCGCCAGCGCCGGGTAAGCGCTTTGATACGCTTTGAAACGGGTGTCCCACTCAGCTTCCTGCGCCTTGCCACGGGCCTGGGCGTTCCAGTCGGCATAAACCTCGCGCGGAATCTCGAAGGGTGCGTGCGACCAGCCCAGGGCCTGGCGGGTGAGTGCGATTTCTTCAGCACCCAGCGGCTCGCCGTGGGCCTTGGCGGTGTTGGCGCGGTTGGGACTGCCCTTGCCGATGTGGGTGCGGCAGATGATCAGGGTGGGGCGCTCGGGGCTGATGCGTGCAGCGGCAATCGCCTGGCTTACCGCGGCCACGTCGTGACCGTCCACCGGGCCCAGCACCTGCCAGCCATAGGACTCGAAGCGTTGAGCGGTGTTGTCGGCAAACCAGGGCGTGACCTGACCGTCGATGGAAATGCCGTTGTCGTCGTACAGCGCGATCAGCTTGTTGAGCTTCCAGGCCCCGGCCAGCGAACACGCCTCGTGGCTGATGCCTTCCATCAAGCAGCCATCGCCCATGAAGACATAGGTGTGGTGATCGATGACAGTGTGGCCGTCGCGGTTGAATTCGGCAGCCAGCAGCTTTTCAGCCAGGGCCATGCCCACCGCGTTGGTGATGCCCTGCCCCAGCGGACCCGTGGTCGTTTCCACCCCCGGCGTCACGCCCACTTCAGGGTGACCGGCGGTCTTGCTGTGGAGCTGGCGGAAGTTGCGCAGTTCGCTCATCGGCAGGTCGTAACCGGTGAGGTGCAGCAACGCATAAATCAGCATGGAGCCATGACCGTTGGAGAGCACGAAGCGATCCCGGTCGACCCAATGCGGGTTGCGCGGGTTGTGGCGCAAATGGTCTCCCCACAGGGCCACTGCCATGTCGGCCATGCCCATGGGCGCGCCGGGGTGGCCGGAATTGGCTTGCTGGACGGCGTCCATTGCCAACGCACGGATTGCGTTGGCCATCGAGGAGGTATTGGCCATGGTGTTCGGAGTGGGGGGGGGGTGATGGGAGCGGGGGAAACTCGCAATTTTAGCGGCGCGCCAGGCTCGATCGGTACACTTGGCTGACACCGGGGCCCCGCACTGATGCACGGGCCTGGTCCTCAGCCACACCACGATCACCCCTCTGCCTCGCGAACTGTCCCCTGATCCCTTTTGCTACCCACCCCCACCCGTCCTGTCATGTCCATCCCTCCCACCCCGCTGCCCGCCCTGGCCCCTGACAGCCCGCGCGCTGCGGCCATGCTGCTGGCGGCCGGTCGTGGCGAACGCATGCGGCCCTTGACGGATGTCACCCCCAAGCCGCTGCTGGCGGTTCGCGGCCGTCCCCTGATGGCCTGGTGCCTGCAACGCATGGCCGAGGGCGGTCTGAGCGATGTGGTCATCAACACCGGCTGGCTGGGCGAACACATGCCTGCGGCACTGGGCAACTGTTGGCGCCCTGAGGGATCAGCCGGCCCCCTGCAGCTGCGCTACTCGCACGAAGGACAGGACTTTGGCGGCGCCCTGGAAACTGCCGGCGGCATCGTTCGAGCACTCCCGTGGCTGGACGACGTGTTCTGGGTGGCGGCCGGAGATGTGTTTGCCCCGGACTTCCGTTTTGACCCCAGCGAGCGGTCACGCCTGGCGGCGTCACCCTGCCTGGCCCACCTCTGGCTGGTCCCCAACCCGCCGCACAACCCCCGGGGAGACTTTGGCTTGTCGGAGGAGGGATTGGCGCTGAATCTGCCCACCGATCACCCGGGGCCGAGGTACACCTTCAGCACCATCGCGATCTACAAACAAGCCTTCTTCGCGCCGCCCTGGTGTGACATCCCTCGCGGCAACCCTGAGGGCGTCAAGGCGCCGCTGGCCCCCTTGTTGCGCCGCGCCATGGAGGGTGGGTGGGTCAGCGCCAGCCTCTACACCGGCGACTGGACCGATGTGGGCACGCCCGAGCGCCTGGCCGAACTCAACCAGGCCTGAGCCCCGGGCCTGAGCAGGGCCAAAGTAGGTCTGCGCGATCGAATCGGACACACGGGTCACAATCAGGGGTCGACTGTTTTGCACAGCGCCCTCTGGGCGCTGATTGGCCTCACCATGACCCTGACCCCCGCTTTACGCGACCTGTACGCACAACGCCGCTTGCACCTGGCACAGCAACTCGGCCCCGGCGGCATTGCCCTCGTCCCCACCGCGCCCTCGTATGCGCGCAACCGCGACAGCGAGTTTCCCTACCGCCACGACAGTTACTTTTACTACCTGTGCGGCTTCACCGAGCCTGATGCCTGGTTGCTCATCACGGCCGACGGTGAAACCACCCTGCTGTGTCAACCCAAGGACCTGGAGCGTGAAATCTGGGACGGTTACCGACTGGGCCCTGACGCTGCGCCTGCGGCGCTGGGCGTACAACAGGCCTGGTCCAGCCAGGACATCGAGCAACGACTGCCCCGCCTCTTGGAAAACCGACACACCGTCTGGTATCCCTTTGCCACCCACCAGGGCTTGCCGCAGCGACTCGACGGCTGGCTGTCCAAAGTACGCGCGCGGGTGCGCTATGGCGTGCAATGCCCGAGCCAGCAGCGCGACCTGTGCGGCTTGCTCGATGAGATGCGCCTGGTCAAGGATGACCATGAACTTGCCCTGATGCGCCGCGCTGCGCGCATCAGCGCCGACGCCCATGTGCGCGCCATGCAGGTGTGTGCCCGACGCCTGCGCGCCGGGGAAACCGTGCGCGAATACCACCTGGACGCCGAGTTGCTGCACGAGTTCCGCACCCACGGCTCGCAGTTCCCGGCCTATGGCTCCATCGTGGCGGCCGGGGCCAACGCCTGTGTGTTGCACTACCGCGCCGACGCGGCCGAAATCCGTGACGGCGAACTGGTGCTGATTGACGCCGGGTGCGAGCTCGATGGTTACGCCAGCGATATCACCCGCACCTTTCCGGCCAACGGACGCTTCTCGGCGGCCCAGCGAGATTTGTATGACCTGGTGCTGGCCAGCCAAACCGCAGCCGTGCAGGCCACCCGTGCGGGCGCACGTTTCACCGATCCACACGACGCCACCGTGCGGGTGCTGGCTCAGGGGCTGCTGGACCTGGGCTTGTTGCAATCGAACGTGCACGGGACAGTGGACGATGTGATCGAGCAACGCCACTATTTCAGGTTTTACATGCACCGCACCGGTCACTGGCTGGGCATGGACGTGCACGACTGTGGCAGCTATGTGGAGCCCGGCGAAGCCGCACGCGGCACCCCGCGTCGGGACCCGCTGTCGGGTGAAACCATCAACGACCGTCCCAGCCGCATCTTGCGACCAGGCATGGTGACCACGATCGAGCCCGGGCTCTACGTGCGCGCGGCCGACGATGTCCCCCAAGCATTCTGGAACCTGGGCATCCGCATTGAGGATGACGCGGTGATCACCCCCCAGGGGTGCGAGCTCATCACGCGCGATGTCCCGGTGGACCCGGTCGCTATTGAGGCCCTGATGCAAGCTTGACCTCGGGGCTGCCCTTTGCCCACACGCCTACAATGATTCCCCCTTGTCAGACACATCCACAGCGTGTCTGACCGTCTCAGGAGACCGTTTCATGCCCGACAAGAACACGAAAGATCCGCGTGCCGCTGCCCGCGCCGAATTGCGCCGCGCCGCACTCGAGTACCACGAGTTTCCGACACCCGGCAAGGTCGCCATTCACGCCACCAAGCAATTGGTGAACCAGCACGACCTGGCGCTGGCGTATTCACCGGGCGTGGCCGCCCCGTGCGAGGAGATCGTCAAGGACCCCAACGCCGCCTACAAGTACACCAGCCGCGGCAACCTGGTGGCGGTGATCACCAACGGCACCGCGGTGCTGGGCCTGGGCGATATCGGCCCCCTGGCAGCCAAGCCGGTGATGGAGGGCAAGGGGGTCTTGTTCAAGAAGTTTGCCGGCATCGACGTGTTCGATCTGGAGATCAATGAAAAGGATCTGGACCGGCTGGTCGATGTGATCGCCGCGTTGGAGCCCACCTTTGGTGGCATCAACCTGGAAGACATCAAGGCCCCCGACTGTTTCTACGTCGAGCGCAAGCTGCGCGAACGCATGAAGATTCCCGTCTTCCATGACGACCAGCATGGCACCGCCATCGTGGTGGGTGCTGCGGTGCTTAACGGCTTGAAGTTGGTGGGCAAATCGCTGGCCGACATCAAGCTGGTCACCTCGGGTGCCGGTGCTGCCGCGCTGGCCTGCCTGAACCTGTTGGTGAAAGTGGGCATACCGCGCAAAAATATATTTGTCACCGACCTCGCCGGTGTGGTGTATGAAGGTCGCACCGAGTTGATGGACGAGGACAAGATCCAGTTCGCCCAGCCCACCGCGGCCCGCACCCTGGCCGATGTCATTGCCGGCGCCGATGTGTTCCTGGGCCTGTCAGCCGGGGGGGTGCTCAAGCCCGAGATGGTGCGCAGCATGGCCGCCAAACCCTTGATCCTGGCGCTGGCCAACCCCACCCCCGAAATCCTCCCCGAGGAAGTCAAGACGGTTCGTGACGACGCCATCATTGCGACGGGTCGCACCGACTACCCCAACCAGGTGAATAACGTCCTGTGCTTCCCCTACATCTTCCGCGGAGCACTCGACGCGGGCGCCACCACCATCACCGACGCGATGGAAATCGCTGCCGTGCACGCCATCGCCGAGTTGGCCCAAGCCGAGCAAAGCGAGGTGGTGGCCGCCGCCTACGCCGGAGAGCAACTGGTGTTTGGTGCGGAATACCTGATCCCCAAACCCTTTGACCCGCGATTGATGATGAAGATCGCGCCGGCCGTGGCGCAGGCTGCCGTTGACAGCGGCGTGGCCACCCGCCCGATTGCGGACATGGCCGCTTACCGTGAGCGACTGCAAGGTTTTGTTTACGCATCCGGGTCGGCCATGAAACCCATTTACGCGGCCGCCAAGCGAGGGGGCCGCCAGCGCGTGGCCTATGCCGAGGGCGAGGAGGAACGCGTGCTGCGCGCCGTGCAAATCGTGGTCGACGAACGCCTGGCCAAACCCACCCTGATCGGCCGTCCGGCCGTGATCGCTGCGCGCATTGCCAAATTCGGCCTGCGTCTCAAGGAGGGCACTGACTACCACGTGGTCAACGTGGAGCAAGACGACCGTTACCGTGACTTCTGGCAAACCTACCACCGGTTGACCGAGCGTAAAGGGGTGACCGAACAACTCGCCAAGATCGACATGCGCCGCCGCTTGTCACTGATCGGCACCATGCTGTTGCACAAGGGCGAAGTGGACGGCTTGATTTGCGGCACCTGGAGCACCCCGGACGTGCATCTGCGCTATGTGGACCAGGTCATTGGCCACCGCCCCGGGGTCTCGACCTATGCCTGCATGAACGGTCTGTTGCTCCCCGATCGGCAGGTATTCCTGGTGGACACCCACATCAACTACGACCCGACAGCCGAGCAACTGGCCGAGATCACCATCATGGCAGCCGAGGAAATGCGCCGCTTCGGTATCCAACCCAAGGCGGCTTTGTTGTCACACTCCAACTTTGGCAGCAGCGACCAGCCCACAGCGGTCAAAATGCGCCAGACGCTGGCCCTGGTTCAGCAGCGTGCGCCCTGGCTGGAGATTGACGGCGAAATGCACGGGGATGTGGCCCTGGATGGCGCCGCGCGAAAAGCCTTGATGCCCAACAGCACCCTGGACGGTAACGCCAACCTGCTGGTCTTGCCCAACCTGGATGCCGCCAATATTGCCTACAACTTGCTCAAGACGGCAGCCGGCGGCAACATCGCCATTGGCCCGGTGCTCCTGGGCGCAGCCAAACCGGTGCACATCCTGACGGCGAGCACCACCGTGCGCCGCATCGTCAACATGACGGCCCTGACCGTGGCCGACGCCAGCGCCACGCGTTAAGCCTTTTTCTGAGCTAGTACCCACTAGCTTCTGCAAAAAATCCCCTTTTCGGTGTCCGATTAGGGGAATTGGCTTGCCTTTTGACGGCATTTCCGCCAAAATCACGGTCTGAATTCGGGGTAAACCCGAATGCATGTTTTTGTTGCAGAGCAACACGCCCACTGGGGCTGAAGGCTCGGCACTCACTACCACAGGACCCTAGCGGAGATGGATATGCCACTTCGTACCGTTAAAAGCAATATCGTTCAGTCCATCCGTGCCTTTCGTGTCAGCGACCTCCAGGAGGCCGCCCTCGAACTGGGGCACCACTTTTTGTATGCCAACCTGGCCCAGGCCCAAAGCAAACAAGATGTCCTCGACCTGATTGCTCAACAGTTCACCTTCCCGACCCAAACCAGCAAGAACTTCGATGCCTTGTATGACGGCATGACCGATCCGCTGCACAAGTCCGGACAACAACCGGGCTTCATTGTGGTGCTCGAGCATATTCCCGCCCACGCCAAGTTCGACAAAGAAGCTCGCGAGCAACTGCTTGACGTGTTCCGTGAAGCCTCCGACTTCTGGTCGGACCGCAAGGTGTCCTTTCGTTGTTTTTATTCTTTCTCGGTGGCTCGCGCGCCATCGAGCACCGCAGAGCGTGCTGCAGATTCGCCTGAAACCCAGGGCATCGAGCTGGGTGATGCCGGTGAAAAAATGCCCACGGACAAACTGGTGGACATCTCCCCCATGGCGCTGCGCATGAGCAGCCCCTTCAACGCCGGCTACTGGCTGGCGGCTGCCTGATCTGACCGGCCGGCTTGCACGCCGGTCGCTTCCAGGGCACAGGTCAGTGCCACATACTCCTCCACCGGCACCTCCTCGGCACGGCGCTGCAAGTCAAACGCCGTGTCTGCCCCTTGGGACTGTAACCAACGGCCCAGGCTGTGGCGCAGCAATTTGCGACGCTGGCTGAAGGCCTCGCGCACCACCACACTCAGCAGCGCAAGGTTCAATTCGGCCGGTACCTGGCGCGGCACCATGCGCACCACTGCGCTGTCCACTCGCGGGGGCGGGTCGAACGCCGCGGGTGGCACCGTCAGAACCGACTCCATGTCGTAGCGCCATTGCAGCATCACGCTCAGGCGACCATAGGCACTTGTACAGGGGTCGGCCACCATCCGATCCACCACTTCCTGTTGCAACATGAAGTGCTGGTCGGCAATGGCATCGACATGGTTCAGTAAATGAAACAGGATGGGCGAAGAGATGTTGTAGGGCAGATTGCCGACCACCCGCAATCGCCCGCGACCCCAACGGAGAGCCCAGGCCGAGAAATCCACCGTCAGCACATCGGCTTGCACGACCTCCAGACCGGCGCGGGTCTGCAACCGTGCCGCCAGATCCCGGTCGAGTTCGATCACGCCCATCTGCCCCACACGCTCCAGCAAGGGTTGCGTCATGGCAGCCAGGCCGGGGCCGACTTCCACCAGGGGCTGACCTGGTCGCGGGTCGATGGCACGCACAATGCCGTCAATGATGGCCTGGTCCGTCAGGAAGTGTTGGCCGAAGCGCTTGCGCGCAATGTGTTTCATCAACCCGTATCCGCAGTGGCCTATTGCGGCGGATCACGCAGCTCGACATAGGCACGGCCGCGAACTTCACGAGCCCAGGTCTGAAAGGTCTCCTCGAATTTGCTCTCGCGCAAGGCGTTGCGAGCCAACTCACGTTGTTCGCGCACCGACATCTCGGTTTTGCGCCGCTCCAGCACCTGAATGAGATGCACGCCAAAGCGTGACACCAGGGGGTCGGAAATTTCCTGCGGGCCAAGTCGATTCATGACCTCTTCAAACTCGGGCACGAACATGCCTGGGTTGGCCCATCCCAGGTCGCCACCAGCGCTGGCGCTGCCGTCTTGTGAGTGTTCGCGAGCGAGTTGGGCAAAGTCGGCCTTGCCGCCTTCAATCGCCCGCTTCATCCGCGTCAATTCGGCTCGCGCCACGTTGACGCTCATTTGCCCGCCGGGTCGCAGCAAGATATGGCGCGCATGGGTTTGCACCACGGTAGCGGCCGAATCGGCCGCTGCGCGCTCCAGCACCTTCAGGACATGAAAGCCCGCCCCCGAGCGGACGGGCCCCACCACGGCACCCACGGGACGCTGGCGCACCGCCTCAACAAACAAAGGCGGATAGCGGTCCTGCGGGCGCAGGCCCATCTGCCCGCCTGAAGTGCGGTCTGCTGCCGCAGAAAAGCGACGGGCCAACTGTGCAAAGTCTTCTCCGCCTTGAGCCCGCTGGAGCACCTCGCGGGCTTGGGCCTCGCTTTGAGCGATCTGCTGGGGTGTGGCGTCGTCGGGCACCGGGATCAGGATTTGCGCCAGATTCAACGCCTGCCGTGCTTCCTGCTGCGTCTGGCGCTCACGCAGATACTGGTCAATTTCCTGGTCTGTGGGACGAATCCGCGGCGTGACCTCGCGCTCTCGAAGTCGCTGCAGCGTGAGCTGATCGCGCATGTCCTGACGCCATTGTTTCAGCACCACCCCTGAGCGCTCGAGTTGTGTGCGCAATTGCTCGGGCGTCATTTGCGCGCGCTCGGCGGCGTTGTCTTCAGCCTGCGACACATCGGCATCGCTCACCTGCACGCCAATTTCCCGGGCCCACTGCAACTGCGCCCTGTCCTGAATCAGCTGGTCCAGTACCTCACTCAGCAATTGTTCACGCGGTGGTGTACTTTGCCCTTGCTGCCTCAACTGTGCCTCGATGGCCTGGGCCCGTAGCGTCACCTCGAGGTTGGTGATGGGCTCGCTGCCCACCACAGCCACGATGAAATCGGACGACAACCGCTGAGATGCCGGTGTTGGCAACGGCAACGGCATTGGCGAGGATAACGGCCGCAACGCGCCGCCCTGGGCTGGCGCGCGCAGCCCCTGGGCCCACAGCGTCTGCGTCACCAGCAGTGCAAGCACCAGTTGACAGAGGCGGGACAAAATTCGGGACGAACTAAAGGACATCATCAAAGGTCAATCGTATTGGCCAAATCGGCTGGGGGGCGACACCTGATCGCGCAGATACTGGTAGCGCGGAATCTGGGACCTGAGGATGCCCAACGGGTTGGGTCCCACTCGGGCGAAACCTGAGAATTCCAGCTGAAACATCAGCCGCTGGTTTGCCTGGTTGGCGGCAATTTGCACCCGCTCGAACACCACACGACCCAGCCAGCAGCCTGCATCGTACTCGACTCCCAGGAGCGATTCGACCACCCTGCCTTCGTTCAGGTTGTAGTTCAGGCGACCAACGGCGTACCATTGGTCTTCGCCCAGACCTCTCCCGGGTCCCTGGTCGCGCCCCGCAGCACCCCACAACGCCTTGATCGGCCACTGCCAGGCCGTGTCAATCAGCTCACTGCTTTGCTGGGTGGCCGGATTCATCTGGTAACGGTATGCGGCCGATAAAACCCGGTAATTGCCGGGCACATAGCGGGTCCCGGCCGTGGTGCGCAGGGAGCGCGAGGCCTTGGGGTTGTATTGCACGGTAGAGTCGAGTTGCCAGTAGGGCGTGACCTGCATCATGGCGCCCGCGAGCACATCACTCAAGCGCTCCGAGACCGGTTCGGTTTCCGTAGGTAGCAACACGTTTTGGTCCTTGAACCGCAGGCGCTGGGCCAGACCGAACCGGGCCAACTCTACCCCGCTGGCCGGGTCGATGAAGCGTGAGGTAGCCCCCAGGGTCATCAGTTTGTTGTCGGCGATCCGGTCCTGCCCGACAAAGGCGTTTTCGTTGAAAACCGAGGCAAAGTTGTAGTCGTAGCGTCCGGTGTCGTACACCGGCAAGCGGCTCTGGTCCCGGTAGGGCGTGTTGACATAGAAAAGCCGGGGCTCCAGGGTTTGAATCGCCGAGCGACTGCCCCAGCGGGCGGGACGCTCCAGCCGAGTGGTGGCGTCCAGGCTGAATGTCGGGATGGACAGGCTGGTGTCGTTGGGCGCCACAGTGGTCGCATTCTGGGCGAGCGTGTCAAATTGATAACTGCGGGAATGCAACATCAATTTGGGTGTCACCGTGCCCAGGGCGAGATTCATGGGGTAAGCCACTCGGGCCAAGGAATACACCCGCTGGACATTGGGCTGGCAATCGAAGGTGCCCGGTGCACAGGCCATGGCACGATCGAACCGCGAGTAATCCGCTTCAAAGCCCACGTCGAGCCCCCGCCCCAGCGACCCCTGGTAGCGCGTGAGGAGTTGCGGCATGCGGTCAAAGGGCGGTGTGATGGGGGCTGTCGGATCCTGCAAGGTCTGCCAATGCAGAGTACGAAAAGCGGTGGTGAACGGGCCATGATTCCAGTTGAGCTGCAGGTCGCTGGGCAAAATGCGCTGCGCCAAGGCAGGAGACAGGCGGGTAAAGTCACGCCAGTAGTTGTCGTCGCTGACCCGGTTGAGGTTGAGGTTCATGTTCACGCGCTCCGACCCCAGGTCCAGCCAGCCCGCATGGGTATGCGACAATCCCCAACGGCTGCGGTCGCGTAACAAGTCGTTGGGCAAGTAATCAAACCGGAGCTGCCCCCGAAAATCGGGCTTCGGGCTCTCCAGGTACCTAAACTCGGCGCCCACATTCACACCTCGCTTGGACCACACCGTGTTGTACAGTGTGAGGTCCCGATTGGGTGCGATGTCCCAGTAAAACGGCTGGGTGTATTCCGCCCCGCCAATGTTGTCCACCCCGATCATCGGGGGCAACAAACCGGAGCGGCGTTCGCTGTTCATCGGGAACGATACCGCGGGAACGGGCAGAATCGGCACCCCTTTGAATTGCAGCGACGCACCCTCGGCACGCGCCTCATTAAGCTCGGTGTTGAACTCGATGCGCTGGGCCTTGAGCACCCAATCAGGCAGCCAGCTCGGGCCGGGTTTGCGCGCGCAGGTGGTGAACGAGGTCTGGTGAATGACCCCACGGTTGTTGTCGATGAAGTCGATGCGACGCGCCTGGCCATGGGCTTGGTTGCGCAGAAACTGAAAGCTTGGTTCGGTGAAAAAACCCTCAAACGAGTCGACCTGCAACTCCAGCAGCGGGCCTTGAAAGCGGTTGCCGCCACGGTTGATATAGACATTCCCCTGCGCCTTGAGCAAGTCGTAGGCCTGGTCGAATTGCATGCGGTCCGCGTGAATCACCGTATCGCCGCGGCGCATGACGGCCGAACCCTGCATGGTGGTCTCGATGTCGGCTCGACCCGTGATGCGGTCGGCCTGGATGAACGCGGGCAGGGCACGGTTGTGCTGAGAGGGCATCTTCTCTTGCAGCAGCGAGCTCGGCTTGAGCACCAACGGCGGACCTTCGGCCAGCACACTGGACGCCTTGGATGCTTGCGAGGTCGACACCGACTCCTGCGCCCCAGCCGGGAGAGCCAGTGTCAGACATGACAGCAATGCGAGCAGCGGTTTCAAGGGCAGGATGCAGCGCGGGGATCAGGCGCGTGGAGAGCGGCGCAACCGGTCGGGACGCACATCGCCACCCTCGCCACACCTGGGTTTGTAGAATTTGGATTATCCATGAGCCACCCTTCCTCCACCCCGGCCCCCGCCGTGACTCCCCCGCATTGGAGCGACCCCGCGCGCGCGCGAGCCTTTCATACCTGGCTGCAGGGTTTGGTGGATGTCCATGAACTGGATCCTGGCAGTGTGCGAGCCGCTTCGGCCGATGCCAGTTTTCGCCGCTATTTCCGTGTGGACGCCAGCGCCGGCAGCCGCATCATCATGGATGCCCCGCCGGACAAGGAAAACTGCGAGCCTTTTGTGCGCATTGCCGGGCTGATGCAAGACGCCGGTCTCCTGGTGCCTCGCATCCT
>JACCDG011109578.1_pt1 | contig 25700 bp, 25 predicted proteins | sample 7442471 | NCBI WGS metagenome assembly JACCDG01 (sample SAMN15323444, study PRJNA562643) | freshwater metagenome | isolation source: river surface water | place: USA:Blue River Watershed | collected 2017-08-17 | reverse complement strand
GCTTTCAAGGCCAAGTAGTCTTCACGGAAAAAATAAAAAAAGCCTCGGCCGAGCCGGGGCTTTTTTGCGTTCGGGGCTACATCCACGCTTACGTGTTTCCTTGCTCTAAACGCCATGCGTTACTTGCCGCGAGGCTAGCGCAATTCTCCGCGCTCCGGAACATCTCGACCCATCCGCGTTAGTCGGGGATTCGTGCTAGTCTGGAACTACACAAGTTTTCTCTATTTTTCGTATTTCGAGGAGTTAGGCATGAGCGCGAAAATTGATAGCACAAAAGAATTCGTCGGCGGTGTCTACGGCAAGATGGAAAAGAACCTCGCCGTAATTCGAAAGCGCCTGAATCGCCCACTCACCCTGATGGAAAAGATCGTGCTAGGGCACCTCGACGATCCGCAGAACCAGGAGCTTAAGGCCGGTTCCTCCTTCCTCAATTTGAATCCCGATCGCGTGGCCATGCAAGACGCCACCGCGCAGATGGCCCTCCTGCAGTTCATGACCGCCGGCGTGCCGCAAACCGCCGTGCCCTCCACCGTGCACTGCGATCACCTTTTGCTCGGCCGCTTCGGCGCCGAGAAAGATCTCGCGAACGCGCTCAAGGTGAACAGCGAGGTTTACGATTTTCTGGAGAGCGTGAGCTCGAAATACGGCATCGGTTTCTGGAAACCGGGCTCGGGTATCATCCACCAAGTAGTGCTCGAGAACTACGCCTTCCCGGGCGGCATGATGATCGGCACCGATTCGCACACCCCGAACGCGGGTGGCCTCGGCATGATCGCCGTGGGCGTGGGCGGCGGCGACGCCGTGGACGTGATGGCCGGCTTTCCCTGGGAAGTAAAGTATCCCAAGCTCGTGGGCGTTAAGCTCACCGGCAAGATGAATGGCTGGACTTCCGCCAAAGACGTTATCCTCAAGCTCCTCGGCATCATGACCGTGAAGGGCGGCACGAATAAAATCGTGGAGTATTTCGGCGAAGGCGTGGCCTCGATTTCCTGCACCGGCAAAGGCACGATCACGAACATGGGCGCCGAGCTCGGTGCCACCACTTCCGTTTTCCCCTACGACGAGACGATGGGCCGCTACCTGCGCGCCACGAAACGCGCCGATCTCGCGGACCTCGCCGAGAAAAACAAGCATTTGCTCGTGGCCGATCCCGAGGTGCTGAAGGATCCCAAGAAGTATTACGACGAAGTGATCGAGATCGACCTATCTTCGCTCGAGCCGCACGTAGTGGGCCCGCATACTCCCGACCTCGCCCGCCCCATCTCGGCGTTAAAGCAAGAAGCCAAAGAGAAGGGCTACATGACCAATCTCACGGCGGCGTTGATTGGCTCCTGCACGAACTCTTCCTACGAAGATATTTCCCGCGCGGCCGACGTGGCCCAGCAGGCGATCGACCACGGCGTGAAATCCAAAAGCGAGCTTTTCATCTCGCCCGGATCCGAACAAGTTTTCGAAACGGTGAAGCGCGATGGCTTCCTCGGCACGCTCGAACAAGCGGGCGGCGTAATCCTCACGAACTCCTGCGGCCCCTGCATCGGCCAATGGAAGCGCGACAACGTGAAGGACGGCACCAAGAATTCCATCGTTACCTCCTTCAATCGCAATTTCCGCGGCCGTAACGACGGCAACCCCGAAACCGAAGGTTTCATCTCTTCGCCGGAAATCGTGGTGGCAATGGGGCTTTCGGGCCGCCTCGATTTCGATCCGCTGCACGACGAGCTCCCCGACGGCAAGGGCGGCAAGTGGAAGCTGAAGGCGCCTAAGCTCGCCGATGATATCCCGCCGAGTGGATTCATCCCCAAGCGGGAAGGGTTCGTGGAGCCCGCCGCGAACTCCTCGGGCGTGAACGTGAAAATCGCCGCCACGTCGGATCGTTTGCAGGCGCTCGCGCCGTTCGCGGCCTGGGACGGCAAGGACTTCCAGGACCATGTGCTCCTGCTGAAGGCCAAGGGAAAGTGCACCACCGACCATATCTCCCCGGCCGGCCCCTGGCTGAAGTACCGCGGCCACCTCGACAATATCTCGAACAATATGTTTCTCGGCGCCGTGAACGCTTTCACCAACCAGCCGGGGAAAGTGAAAAACGTATTCAAGGGCAACGAGGCGGAAACCCCGAAGATCGCGCGGGAGTACAAAGCCGAAGGCAAGCGCTGGATTGTGGTGGGAGACGAGAACTACGGCGAAGGCTCCTCGCGTGAGCACGCGGCCATGAGCCCGCGCTTCCTCGGCGCCTCCGCCGTGATCGTGAAGAGCTTCGCGCGTATTCACGAGACCAACTTGAAGAAACAGGGCGTGCTCCCGCTCACCTTCGCGAATCCTGCCGACTACGATCACGTGCAGGAGGGTGACGCAATCTCGATCCAGGGCCTAACGTCCCTAGCTCCCGGCCAAGATCTTACCTGTGTGTTGAAGCATAAAGACGGCAAGCAAGATAAGTTCGCGCTGAAGCATACTTTGAACGCCGAGCAGATTGCTTGGTTCAAGGCGGGCTCGGCGCTGAACGTACTGAAAGGAAAGAAGGCTTGAGTATGAAGCTACTGGGATTGGTGGGTTTACTTCTAGCGCTCGCTTCGCCGGCGAAAGCGGCCTGCACGTCGGGTCCGGGCGAGGATGCCCTTTGGCGCTGGGCTTCGAATTCCGAGGATCCGCATCGCTATAAGATCTACGCGAAGAAATTTCCCCAGGGTTGTTACATAGAAGACGCGAAAGTCCTCTACGACGTGTTCCTCAAGGAAAATATTTCCGTTCAGCAGTGGGGACGCTTTCGCGGCGGCCGCGAGTTCACGGCGCCCGGGGGGCAGTGGCTTACGCCCGGGCGGGATATCACGGCAGAGCGCATGGCCTTTACCGTTGATCCGCAAGACGCGAAGTTTGTGAGCTTGGAATTGAACTGCGACGGTGCGGGCGTGAACGCCGGACAGTCGGGCTGGACCTCGGGCCCTTGTCCTCGGTACAATATCGCTCCCATCCAAGGCTTTCAGGTGCGCACGGTTGGCCCTAACGCCGATCTTTACGATCTCGACGTGCGATGCGTAATAGAGGCTGGTGCCGTCGGTCTGCTAAAGGAAGAACAAGTAGGCAATGGCGGATGGTGCGGCGGAATCACGGGGAACCCGTACTATATTCGGCGTTTCTTCGTGAAGATCACGCGCCAGCCGATCGAGAAGTAGGCGTTTGTAAATATTGCGATGCGGACTCGACGCCGAGTCTGCATCGCAATATTTTTTTATAAAGCTCAGCCCAACCTCACCACTCTGCCCTCCATTTGCCTCGGCGGCGTAGGGGGAGAATGCGCAGCGTAGCCGATCGTGAGCCCGCAAACTAATTTCCAATCGTCGCGGGTAATATTCAAAAACTTGCGGATGTCCGCTTCCACCTCGAGCGGGCTGCCCATGATGCAAGTGCCCAGGCCTTCGGCCTGCGCGGCCAGAACCATGTTCTCCACGGCCAGATAAACGTTCCCTACCTGGGTTTGCGGATGGTCTTCGCCGTTGATCTCCGCGAAAGCGATGATCACCACCGGCGCATCGCCCAGAGTGAAAAAGAAACGCTCGGTGAATTTATACAATGAAGGCTTCAGTCGCCTTTCTAGAATATCTTTGATCGAGAGCCAGCTTTGCTGGCTGAACTGCAGGTACTGCTTCTTTTTCTCGCCCGTAAGCACGAAGAAACGCCAGTTCTGCAGATTTTTCCCCGAGGCGGCCCAACAGCCGGCTTCGATGATCCGATCGAGGATCTCCGCGGGCACTTCGCGACTCTCATAGGCGCGGATACTGCGACGGGACTTGATGAGCTCGTAGATATTCACGAAAACCTCAGAACAGGAAATAATCGTCCTTATCCTTCTCACGAAACTGTGAGCAATCAAAGAGGCAGCGCCACACGTGGGCGTATTGGTGCCAAGGCCCCATCACCACTTCGTCCACCGCGAGCGTGGGGGCGCCGCCCAGCTTTCCTTTCACCTCGAGGCGGTTGCAGAAAGCCTCGGCTCCCGCGGAGCTCGCGAAATATTTTAGGCGATGCTCGGCCGCGCCCGCGCGAACCAAATCTTTATGGCGCAGGAGAGAGAGGCGCGCGCGGTGGGTGGCGGCGGAAACCGTATTGGCGGTGCCCACCCCGTAATAGGTTTGCTCGCTCTCCGCTTCCCACAGAACCACGATGCTCACGCCCGGGATGGGAGAAACGATCTGGATCCCGTTCGCGTTGGGCAAAGGGGTATGGCCCACCAACCCTTCCCACCACGCGCAGAGCGCCCATTGTTGCGCGGCCTCAAAGTAGGCGCGCTTTTTGGCACCTTGCACTCCCAAGCCGGGGAAGGCGGCGAAACCCGTGGCGGAGGAATCTAGATCGAAGCGAAAAGACGCGGAAAGCGCGGCGTTACCGCGGATCGTGCGCCAAGCCCAGTGCTCGAGCGCTTCGGAGATGGCGGCGTGGATCGCGTCGGGCTTCGTGAGCGCTAGGCCGGTGCCGTGCGGTTGGTCCGCGAGATCTTTCAGTCCGGTTTTGCTGCCATCGAGAAAAGCGAAGGCCTCGAAGAATTTTCCCTCGGGTAGACTATGCTCCTTGAAAGCCAGGGCGTGGATGGGCCCGCCGTGCTCCCGGTGCACGTGCGCGTATTTGAGGGGCGCAACGTTCAAGTCTGGTAAGAGAGTCCACATCATAGAGCTTAATTATCGTATCCCGGATTGCGCCGGGGGCAAAAGGCTTGCCTGTTCTCTGCGTAACCGGGTATCTTGGGGATCCCATGCCCGCGCCGATTCCCAACAAACTTTTCATGATCGATATTGAAACTTCCGGGGTAGATCCCCTGAAGGACGAGGTATTGCAAATCGCCATTCTCGAGATGAATTTTCTCGGGGGCTACTGGGAGAAGGGGAAAACCTTCAATTTCTTCCAGCATTCCGACAAAAAGCCCACTACGAAATTCACGATCGAGCACATGAAAGAGATTTTTGCTAAATGCAACGCCGCGCCCTTCGTGCCGCCGGCCGAAGTGCGCCAGCGGATTATCGCGTTCTGTAAAGAGTGCGGAGCCGACGCGCCGAATATTTTCTTCGCGGGCTGGAACGCCGGTATTTTCGATATGCCCTTCCTCTCGCACCACGGATATTTGTTTCCCGCTAAATACGAAAATGACCAGCTAGTGGGCGATTGTCATTACCGGATCTACGAGCTAAGTGGAGCACTTCACTTGGTGGCGAATATCCGCGGGAATAATGAGATCAATGCCGTGCTCAAGGAAGCCCAGAAAATGAGCCCGAAGCTCGAAGGAAATCGCCACGATGCGCTCTACGACTGTGAGCGCCAGATGCATATCCTCAATGCGCTGATTCGGATGCAGCGCCCTTAGCCCTTACCTGTTCCCGACTTTCGCAGATCCCTAAGCACCCGATCGCGATTACACGTATCCAAGCAGACACATCTTGAAAATGCCGACGAACCGCCGAAGAGTGGGGCATGAAAGCTTTAGTGATGATCATTATGAGCACGATCTTGCTGCCTGATACCGTGCAGGCAAAAACGATCGAAGTTGCCGTGGCCGTACTTTCGCGGCTCGCCCGCTAATCTCTAGGGCCTGTTGAAAAAGAGCCATATCCTTCGTTGCAATCACTCGAAACGCTCCTCCAATGTACATTAAGTACACCTACGGAGCGTTTCGAGCTTGAACGCCTCGGCTCTGGCTCTTTTCCAACAGGCCCTCTACTTTTTATTTTGCCACTTCTTCTGCGGGCCCAGCACGCAGACATTATCTTTACATTCCGGCTCGCGGAAGCCACAGTCGCCCGCTTTCTGTGGGCAGGCAATGCCGTCGCATTTGAACTGTGCCCGAAACTTCGCTTCAAATTTGCGGTGGATCGCGATCGTGTCGCCGCCGTTCGCGCAGTCGCAACAGCCGTTGTCTACGCGCACGCAATCGGCCGTGTGCCGGCAGAATTGATGCTTCTTATATTTGGAGGCCGGCAAGGGCGCGCTCCGCCGGCCTTCGGCGAGGGAAGGGGAAGTAAAAGTGAGCAATAGAATCAAGGCTTGGATCATAAGTCTCCGCATCGCACCCTGGCTTTCGGTGTGATTCCGATTTAAATCATGGTGATGGGATTCGATCGCGAAGGCAATGGCAAGATTTCCATAGTGGGCTCACACCTGAGCGTCGCGCCGCGCGCTGCCGTGCATAAAAGCCTTCTCGAGCACGCAGCCGCGGGCAAAAGCGGCTACGTTTGCGTGTCTAACGTGCACACCACGATGATGGGCGCCTTTGATCCGGCGTACCGGAACGTTACTAATTCCGCCGCCTTCGCCGTGCCCGACGGCATGCCACTCGTGTGGGCGATGAAATCCCTCGGCGCGGGCGAGCAGGACCGCGTGCGTGGCCCTACGCTGATGCGCGATCTCGTGGACCAGGGCCGGGTGAAAAAACTGAAGCATTATCTTTACGGTGGATCCCCGAGCGTGGTGAGCGAGCTCCAAAAAATTCTCGAACGCGATTACCCCGGCGCGGAAATCGTGGGGGCGGAGAGCCCGCCCTTTAAGCCGCTCGACCAAGTTACGGAAGCGGAATGGGGGGGGGCCGCCAAGCGCATGAACGATAGCGGCGCGCAGCTCGTGTGGATCGGTCTCGGGGCTCCTAAACAGGAAATGTGGATGTACCGCCAGCAGCACGCGGTGAAGGGACTGATGCTCGGCGTGGGCGCCGCGTTTGATCTGATCCCGGGGAGAATTCCCGAAGCGCCTTCCTGGATGCAGGGCCTCGGGCTCGAATGGGCGTTCCGCTTCGCGAAGGAGCCGCGGCGGCTGTGGCGACGTTATCTTTTCAATAATCCCGCTTTCCTGATTTGCTGGGGAGCGCAGCTTTTTTTAAAACTAATGGGAAAAAGTTATCGGGTGGGCGGATAGAGCTTGGCACGCGCCTTTGGCTTTCGGGCGAATTTCTAACCCAAGATATTAAATCTCAGGATGTGCCAGAGCGCGGCCACGCCGTCTTTCCAAGTGATTTTCTTGCCTTCTTCGTAAGTGCGGCCATGGTAGCGAATGCCCACCTCGAACACGCGTACTTTGAGCTTCGCCACTTTAGCGGTGATCTCGGGCTCGAAACCGAAACGGTTGCTCACGAGGTTCACGCGCTTGAGCACATCGGCACGGAAAACTTTGTAACAAGTTTCCATGTCGGTGATGTTGAGATTGGTGAATAGGTTGGAAATGAAGGTGAGCGTTTTATTCGCCACGTAGTGGTAGAAGTAGAGCACGCGGCGCTCAAGGCCGATAAAGCGCGAGCCGAAAACCACGTCGGCGTGGCCCTTCACGATCGGGCGCAGGAGGGCGGGGTAATCTTCCGGGTCGTACTCGAGGTCGGCGTCTTGCACGAGCACGATGTCGCCGGTGGCTATCGCGAAACCGGTGCGCAAAGCGCGGCCCTTTCCTTGGTTCTTTTCTTGGAGGTGGATGCGAATCTCTTGCCCCGGCTTCAGGCCAATCTGGTCCGGATGCTTTTGGATCTCCTCGAGCACGGCGCGGGTGCCGTCGGAAGAGCAATCGTCTACCACTACGATCTCAAGTTTCTTGATCTCTTCCGGCAAAGGCGCGCTCGTTACGCGATTCAGTAGAATGCGCACGGTAGCCTTTTCGTTGTAGCAGGGAACCACTACGGAGAGTCTCATCCTAAAATTTTGCCAAGGGCCCCGGCCCTTGGCAAACACTGGTACCGGTAGAACGCCGCCGCAATTTCCCTTGCTAAGTGCCCGAGATTGGCCGGAAAATCAGGCATGATCTTAGTTACGGGCGGCGCTGGTTATATCGGATCCCACACTCTCCACCGGTTAAAGGAATGGGGTGAGCCCGCGCTCGCGTTAGATAACCTCTACAGCGGTCACCGTTGGGCCGTGCCGCCGGGGGTGGAGCTCGTGGTGGGCGATATCGCCGATCAGGCGCTCGTGGAATCCTTGATCCAAAAGCACAAGATCAAATCGGTGATCCATTTCGCGGCCCATTTGGCGGTGGAAGAATCGGTGAAGAATCCTTTTAAATATTACCGCAATAACGTGGTGGGCACGCTCAACTTGATCGAAGCCTGCCAGCGCGCGGGCGTAGAGCATTTTATTTTTTCGTCCACCTGCGCGCTCTACGGAAATCCCGATAAAAATCCCATCCAAGAAAATTTCCCGGCGAAACCCGAAAGCCCCTACGCGCAAACCAAGCTTTCTTCGGAGGCGATTCTGCGCGACGCCGAGCTGGCGAGCGGCGGAAAAATGCGGAACGTGATTCTGCGATACTTCAACGTGGCGGGCGCAAAAGTTTCGGGTGGCTTGGGCCAGGCCACGCCGGTGGCCACGCAGTTGATCCAGGTGGCGGCGGAAACCGCGTGCGGCAAGCGTGCGAAGATGTACATCAACGGTGATGATTACCCCACGCCCGACGGCACCTGCATCCGCGATTACGTGCACGTAGACGATCTCGCCGAGGCGCATATTCTGGCCCTCGAATACCTACGTAAGGGCGGTAGGTCCGAAACGGTGAACTGCGGATATGGGCGCGGCTACTCGGTGAAGGAAGTGGTGGATACGATGCGCAGGGTGAGCGGCGTGAATTTTACGGCGGATCTGAATCCGCGCCGGGCGGGTGATACGATTGCCGTTTGGGCCGATCCCACTAAAGCGAAAAAAATCCTCGGCTGGAAACCGAAGTACGACGATCTCGAGCTGATTTGCAGAACTTCGTTGGTCTGGGAAAAATCTAGGCCGCGCTAGGAAACTTTCCGCTCGCGAAGGCCGACCATAAGGCGTACCAAACCCAAACGTCGCCGCGGTTGATATTGCCGAGCCAGAACGCCACGAACACGAAAAATACGGCCGATGCCGCCACGGAACCCAGCAGCTCATTGCTGGGATCGGTCTTCCACTTGCGAAACAGCGCACGCACCAAAAAGTATCCGGCCAGGGCGAATAGCGAAAGGGCCACGATTCCACCTTCGGCGAGCAGCTGCCCCCATGTGCTCATGATGATTTCGCTACCCACGTGCCTTTCTTCGAAGCTACCCGCGTTGGGGAGATCCACGCTCAAATCCATCCCGCCGTGGTCAATGAAATATTTGAACGAAGCCGCGAAGCCGGTGCCGATCCAGTTCGTTTCTTTCGCCAAATGGTAGGCCTGAATGTGGGCATTGATCCGGGCATTCCCGGATCCATCCTGGCCCACGAACAAACTGTTGATCAACGCGCGGTTCATTACTTCTAGCTGTGGGGCGGGAGTAGAAATGTAGAAGATCACGATCGCGAGCGCGAAGAAACCGGCCAGCCCGCCCACCACTTTTATCTTGAGCTTACGTCCGGCGAGCAAGGGCAATACGCAGAGGGCGCCGATGCCCAAAGCGAGATTGAACCAACCCGTGCGCGACGACGGGGCGAAGGTGGCGAAAAGCACGAGTAACATACCGAGCACGCCAAGCCACGCGCGGCGAAGGGAAGGCAGGATAAGGGTGCAGAGGGTTACCGCGCCCGTGCTGAGAAAGGCCGCGATGTAGCTCGGCTCGAAGGAGAAGGCGTGGGGGCGCGACATGCCCCACTTGAGGATCCGGTCTTGGTTATCGCCCAGGAAACCCGCGGTGTAGCCGTATTGGTAGGCAATTTGATCGATGAGAATCACTAGCGAGAGCGAGAGCAGAGTGGCCCAGGCCACCCGCACGAAGTAGGCGCGGGGAAATTTCTCGGCTAGGTGCTGAACGGTAAGCCAGAGCGCGAGGATGTCGAAGATGAGCCAGCAGGAATAGAAAAAACTCTTGAGGGGGAAGCCGCTCCAAGGGGAAAGCCCGAGGTAGAAACCCGCTAACACCAGCATAGTGCTCGCGAACGGGGAGGAGAGGGGGCGCACGTAATCCACGATTCCACGTTGGCGATTGGCCCAAAAAGTGAGGAGCGCGGAAAGGAGAATGAAAATTTGGTAAATTTTCACCGTAAAGCCGCGCAGCTCGATGGTGGCAATCGTGTCCCAAGTGCAGGTGAGAAAAGCGAGCGCGAAGAATCCGAAGGCCCATTTCAAAACACTATTCATGAGAATTTTTCCATGGCGTGCACGATGCGCTGGGCGCTTTTGCCGTCGCCGTAAGGATTAGCGCCCTTGCCCCGGCAACCGTGTTGGAGGGCGGCTAGGCCCTCGCGCACGATCTTCCCGGGATTGGTGCCCACTAGCTTAGTAAAGCCTAGCTTGATGCCTTCCGGACGTTCGGAAGTTTCGCGCATCACGAGAATGGGTTTGCGCAGGCTCGGCACTTCTTCTTGCACTCCACCGGAATCGGTGAGGATTAGGTCGGCTTCCCGCATGAGCGAAACGAAAGCCACGTAGGGGAGAGGGTCCACGAGCAAAATCTGGGGGTGATGCGCCAGGGCCCGGTTTACCACTTTACGCACGTGGGGATTAGGGTGCACGGGGTAAACCACCACGAGATCGGGGGAGGCCGCCACTAATTTCAGGATGCCTTGGCACATGTCGTGGAAGGGTTGGCCAAAGCTCTCTCGCCGGTGCGCGGTCACGAGCACTAAGCGTCGTCCCGAGATCTCGCGCCGGATCCGCGATGGAACCAGCTCGCTTTCATCTATCTTCGCGCCCGAGCGCAGCCGATCGAGCGTGAAGAGCAAGGCGTCGATGGAAGTATTGCCCACGCGATGAATGCGGGAAGCGGGCACATTCTCTTTTTTTAGGGCGGCCACGGCCCGCTCGGTGGGAGCGAAGTGAAGGTCGGCCAAGCGACCGATGAGTTGTCGATTGCCCTCTTCGGGAAATGGGTTGCGCAATTGAAAGGTGCGCAGGCCTGCTTCCACGTGAGCCACCGGGATGCCTCGGCAAAAGGCCCAGTAGCTAGAAACGAAGGCACTGGTGGTATCACCCTGGGTGATCACAAAGTCGCCGGCGAGCTTTTTCTCGTGCTTCTCGAGGCTCTCCAGAAGCTTCCACGAGAGCCCGGCCAAAGTTTGATCGTGACTCATTACGTTGAGATCAAGATCGGGCTTGATCCCGAAAAATTTCAGCAAGGGGAGAGCTAAGTGCCGGTGTTGCCCGGTGAGCACTACCCGCGCGCGGTGTCCTCGGCGCTTGGCTTCCAGAATCACGGGAGCGAGCTTGATCACTTCCGGTCTGGTTCCAAAGATGAAGGTGAACTTTTTCTTTTTCATAGGTCCTTGAGGCTTTGATTCTAAGGCGTCCGCGGAGAATCCTCTACCAAATTAGCTCCGCCAGTGGCTCCCCGGAGCAAACTATTCTATGATGGGCAGCATCTATGGGATCTGAAAATACGCTCCGGCCCACCGTCGCCGTAGTCATACCTTCCTACAGAGTTTCGGCCAAGATCCTCGGCGTGCTCGCCGCCATCGGCGCGGAAGTGGACCGTATTTACGTGGTGGACGATCAGTGTCCTGAGCGCTCGGGCGTGTTAGTAAAGGAAAAGAGCCGGGATCCGCGGGTAAAGGTTATTTTCCTCTCCCAGAACCAAGGCGTAGGCGGGGCCACGCTGAGCGGCTTCCAGGCCGCCCTGGACGACGGTTTCGATATCGCCGTGAAGCTCGATGGCGATGGGCAAATGGACCCGGCGCTAATTCCCCTTATCACCGAGCCGCTCGTTACGGGCCAAGCCGATTTTGCGAAGGGCAATCGCTTTTACAGCCCCAAAAATCTTCGGCAAATGCCCCTAATTCGTTTGGCCGGCAACGCGGGGATTTCTTTCGTCGCCAAGCTCACGAATGGCTACTGGAACGTAATGGACACCACGAACGGGTTCATCGGGATCCACACCAGCCTATTGCCTTTCCTCGAAACGGATAAAATCGAAAAGCGCTACTTCTTTGAAAACGATATTCTCTTTCGCTTGAGCTTGATTCGGGCGGTGGTGCAGGAGATGCCGATGCTTGCGCATTACGGCGATGAAACCAGCAACCTCAGCGTAACGAAGAGCTTCTTCACTTTCCCCGGGAAATTCTTCACGCGGTTCTGGAAAAGGATTTTCTATCGCTACTTCCTGCGCGATTTCAACGCCGCTTCCCTCTCCATGCTGCTCGGCACCCTGCTCACGGTGGGCGGTGTGGCTTTCGGTCTATACAAATGGTATTTAGCGGAACGCGCGGGAGTTACTGCCACGAGCGGAACCGTGATGCTCGCCGGTTTGCCCGTGATCTTAGGCTTCCAGATGCTGCTCTACGCGGTTCTCTACGATACTACCGCGGTGCCTACGCAGCCGATTCATCAGGCGCTGCGCCGGCAGTGGAAGATTGAGAAGTCGCGCCCGGGTCGATAGTTGATTTCTGTGAGGTTGCACTAAAAGTCAGTGTGATGGAGAGCGCGGGTTGGCTCTGAAGTATTTGGTTTCTATACACTGCGCCGAAAATTGCATATTCTCGGTCTAAAACTTGGGGGTATGCATGGGCAAGACAGCAAACGCAATACTAGTTTCTACCTTTTTAATCTTGGCGTTGGTGGCAAATGCTGATTCCACTCCTGCTCTGTTAAAAAGAGCCGAAAATGGCAACCTCAAAGCTCTTAACCAGGCGTATCTACTTCTTTCCAAAACAGATGGAGGCGGTTCGGAAGCTGTTTCCATCGCAATAGGAAAGAGCATTCTGAAAAATCCTAGGAATTTCCTCCTGGCACTTAAAAAAAATCGTAGCAAAGAAAAGCGATTGGACGCTACTCTCGGTGGCCTCGGAGAGAAGTTTGTCGATGATTTTAAAAAGCAAAAGCTCGAATTGGAACGACGACTTAAGGCTATTCAGACTGTTGATGATGAAACGCTGAAGTCGGTGCGGGCCGAATGTGAAAAAGAGTTGAATCGACAAATTCAAGAAAGATCACGCGAACAATAACCCTGGTTTATCGCTCCCTCTCTTTCTCGAAAATCTTTGAATGCCTGATGCGCAACCAAAAGGTTGCGCTTACTTGTCCCACCCAAAGTATAGGCAACCAAAAGGTTGCACATGCTTCCGTGACGGATTGCATTTTGATATCAGCTTGACTGCGCGGCGGTTCCTAAACCAGGTTTCCCGCCCGTCACTTCCAGCGCGTGGCGCCCTGCTCGTTGATCACTCTCTTGAAAGTGAATAGATCCGAAGCGCTCATCTTCGCGAGATCGGTGAATTTCTCATATTCATCCCACTGCGCGCTCAGCACTTTTCCCGTGAGGCCGGCGGATTTCTCCGAGAGCAGCCAGGCCACAAGCTTCGCGGCGGGGGCCGTGCCAGCGCCTCCTTCAGCCTTCTGGCGGAGGGCTTCGGAATAGGCGTCCTTCCCGGCCTTTTCTTCTCCCGCCGTAAGCACGTCTTCGAGAAATTTGGTATTCACCGCTCCGGGCGCTACCGCGTTTACGTAAATTTTGTCTTCCTTCAACTCGGAGCCCAAGCTTTCCGTGAAGCGCCAGATCCCGCCTTTGCTGGCGGTATAGGCCGTGCGCCGGGCCTGGGGGCCTTGGCCGCCGCCCGAGAAAAGAACGATTCTTCCGCCGCCGTTTTCTTTCATCAGGGGAATGGCGAAATGGGCGCAGTACATCGAGCCCATAAGATTGGTTTGCACGGTCTTTTCCCAAAGCGAGAGGTCGGCTTCGCCGAGCGGGCCCACTTCTCCCAACATCCCAGCAGCACAGATAAGACCGTGCAGGGGAATTTGCTTTTTTTGCGCATGGTCAAATAGGGCTCGTACCTGCGCGGAATTGCTCACGTCGCAGCCAAATAAATCAATTTTCGGGCTGGGAAAGGTAGCTCTAATTTCTTCCGCGGTGCGTTCAAGCTGGTTGCGGCTGCGGGCGCTCAGGAGCACGGAAAATCCGCGCTTGGCGCACTCAAAAGAAAGCGCTTTTCCTATGCCTTGGCTCGCGCCCGTGACGATAACGAGTTTGTCGTTCATTTAAAATTGCGTCCCCATCGGAAAACTTATATCTCTCTGTTTACACTATGAAAATACTAGTTACGGGAGCAGCGGGATTCATCGGCAGCAACCTCGCTGATGCGCTCTTGGACTCAGGCCACCAAGTGATTGGTATCGACAATTTCTCCACGGGGCAAAGGGAATTTCTCAAGCTAGCGCAGCAAAGCCCCGATTTCCGCCTAGTGGAATGCGATCTTCTCGATACCAAGAGCCTGCACGCCGCGATGGAGCCGGGCATAGATTACGTTTTCCATCTCGCCGCCAATGCCGATGTTCGCTTCGGTCTCCAGCATCCCACTAAAGACACCGAACAGAACCTCATCGCCACGCAGAATTTGCTCGAAGCGATGCGCGCAAAAAAAATCAGCCGGATCGCGTTTTCCTCCACCGGCTCGGTTTACGGGGAAGCCAAGGTGATCCCCACTCCCGAGGACGCGCCTTTTCCGATTCAGACCTCCCTCTATGGAGCATCCAAGCTCGCCGCCGAAGCTCTGCTCTCCGCTTATGCGGAAGGTTATGGCTTCGAGGCGCGCGTATACCGCTTCGTATCCATCATGGGCGAGCGCTATACCCACGGGCATGTTTTTGATTTCATCCGCAATCTGCGCGCAAACCCCGCCTCGCTCACCGTGCTCGGCAACGGCAAGCAGAGAAAGTCGTATCTCTACGTGAAAGATTGCGTGGCGGCCCTGCTTTCGCAGATGGAGAAACCCACGGGCAAGAAATTCGAGATCTTCAACCTCGGCACCGACGAGTTCGTGGAAGTGGATCAATCGGTAGCGATCATCTGCCGCGAGCTAGGCCTCTCGCCTAAGATCGAGCATACGGGCGGAGAGCGCGGCTGGGTGGGCGACAATCCTTTCATTTTCCTCGACTGCAAAAAAATGCGCGCCACCGGCTGGAAGCCCCAATTCACGATCGAGCAATCGGTGAAGAAGACAGTAAGCTATCTCACGGAAAACGCTTGGATCCTCGAGAGGAGAGCCTAGTGATCATTACCAGAACTCCATTGAGGATCAGCATTGGGGGCGGGGGAACGGATCTTCCCTCTTACTACGAGCAACACGGTTCCTTCTTTATTTCCGCGGCGATCAACAAGTATATTTACATCGCCCTTCACAAAACCTTTCAGAAGAACTTCATCATCAAGTACTCGCAGATGGAAGTTACCGACGACGTGAACGAGATCAAGCACCCCTTCGTGCGCGAAGCTTACCGCAGCCACGAGCTCGAGCCTTACCTCGAGATGATCAGCATGGCGGATATCCCGGCGGGAACGGGGCTTGGCTCCTCGGGCACTTTCGGCGTGGGATTGCTGAAGGCGCTCTACGCGCATAAGCGCGAGCATATTTCTCCGGGCGCGCTCGCGGAGGAAGCTTGCGATATCGAGATGAACAAGCTGCGCGAGCCCGTGGGCAAGCAAGACCAGTACATCGCCGCGCACGGCGGGATCACCTGCTTCGAGATCAATAAGGCCGGCGAAGTAACGGTATCGCCGATGCGGATCGCGAATTCTACGCTGCATGATCTCGAAGACAATCTCATGCTCTTCTTCACCGGCTATAGCCGCAGCGCGAGCGAAGTGCTGCAGAAGCAGCAGGACGGTATCCGCAAAGCCGATAAGAACTACCTCGACAACCTCCACTTCATCAAAGACCTCGGGTTCCAGATCAAGACGGCGCTCGAGAAAGGCGACTGCGAGGAATTCGGCTCCCTAATGGACGTGCACTGGCAGCACAAGATCAAGCAGAGCGCGGGGATGTCGAACGCGAAGATCAACGAATGGTACGAGCTCGCGCGCCAGAACGGGGCCGTGGGCGGCAAGCTCATCGGCGCGGGCGGCGGTGGTTTCCTGATGTTCTACACGAAGAAGCGCGATCAGCTCCGCGATGTGATGCATAAGGCGGGCTTGAGCGAAGTGCGCTTTATGTTCGATTTCGAAGGGGCAAAGAGAATTGTCTAAGTCCACCTTTGCCATCATCGGAGCCGGCCTCATCGGCGGCAAGCGTGCGCAGGCGCTCAAGAAGCTCGGGCATGCCATCGTGAGCGTTTATGATCCGGATTCCGCGCGCGCGCAGAAGCTCGCGGGCGAGTTTGACGCGGAAGTAGCCGCCTCTCTCGAGGCCGTTTGTAAAAACGCGAAGATCGACGCCGTGGTGATCGCCGCCACGCACAATGTGCTCACGGAAATTTCGATCGCCGCGCTCAAGGCGGGCAAACATGTGCTGGTGGAGAAACCGGCGGGGCGCAATCCCGCGGAGCTTGAGCGCTTGCTGGCTGCCGCTAAGGATTCGAAAAAAATTCTCCGCGTGGGCTTCAATCATCGATTTCATCCGGCCTTTCTCAAGGCGAAAGAAATTCTCGCCTCCGGCGAACTTGGTCCCTTCCTCTACATCCGCGCCAAGTACGGGCACGGCGGCCGGCTCGGCTACGAGAAAGAATGGCGCGCCGATCCCGCGCTCTCCGGTGGAGGCGAGCTCATCGACCAAGGCTCCCATCTCATCGATTTGAGCCTTTGGCTCGGCGGAAATATGGATCTCGCTTTCGGCCACGCGCAAACTTTTTTCTGGAAAATGCCGGTGGAGGATAATGGCTTCCTGCTTCTTCGTTCGAAGGACGGCGAGCGCGCCGCTCATCTCCATGCGAGTTGCACCGAATGGAAGAATCTTTTCCAGTTCGAGATTTTCTGCCGTATGGGCAAAATCGATATCACGGGCCTCGGTCGCAGCTACGGTACGGAAGAGATCAAGATCTACCGAATGCAGCCCGAGATGGGCCCGCCGCCCGTGGAGCAGGCATCTTTCCCCGGGGAGGATACCTCCTGGGAAGAGGAAATGAAGGATTTCGCCGCAAGCCTAGAGGGCGCGAAGAATGCTCTCGGGGCCACGGCTACCGACGCCCATAATTCCATTAAGATCATTTACGATACATACCGGCAGTCCGGCCTGGAGTGGAGCTGAGCCTATGGAAATTTCCGTCGTAGTTCCCGTGTTCCGGGAGGAAAAAAATATTCCGCACTTCCTGCGCACGATCACGCCCATCCTCGAAGGCGTTACCAAGGATTTCGAGATCATCTTTTCCCTCGACCCTTCCCCCGACGCTTCCGAGCAAGTGATCCTCGAGCACCGCGCCCGCGATCCGCGCGTGAAGCTCCTTACCTTCAGCCGCCGTTTCGGCCAGCCCATGGCCACGATCGCGGGCCTCACCTACTCGAAGGGCCGCGCCGTGGTGGTGATGGACGTGGATCTCCAGGATCCGCCCGAGCTCGTGCCCCAGATGGTGGCGGAATGGAAAAAGGGCTTCGAGGTGGTTTACGCCCAGAGGAAAACCCGCACCGGCGAGCCTTGGCTCAAGAAGCTCATCGCCCATGTAGGCTACAAGGTGATCAACAAAATCGCCGACGTGAATATCCCGCCGAATACGGGAGATTTCCGCCTGATGAGCCGGCGCGTGGTAAACGAAGTGGTGCGCCTGAAGGAAAGCCACGGCTTCCTGCGCGGCATGGTGGCCCTCGTTGGGTTTCGCAGCACCGCGATTCCCTTCGAGCGCCCGCCGCGCAAGGAAGGCGAGAGCAACTACAACCGCTTCTTCGGATCCGTGAAGATCGGGATGAATGGGATCGTGTGCTTCTCGAACTACCTGCTCACGCTCAGCACTTGGCTCGGTTTCGGCACCGCGCTCTTCTCGCTCTTCGCCGGGTTTGTTTACTTCGTAATGAAGCTGATGGGCGCGCCTTTCCCCGTGGGCAATCCCACGATCGTGATTCTGGTGCTATTTTTCGGCGGTGTGCAGCTCATCTCGGTGGGCATTCTCGGCGAGTATATTGGCCGCATCTACGATGAGGTGAAGCAGCGCCCGAAATTCATCGTGGAAGAGAGCCATGGCTTCGAGAAGTAAGGCCCAATGCGTGATCCTGGCCGGAGGCCTCGCCACCCGGATGAGGCCGCTCACGGATGCCCTCCCTAAAGCGCTTTTGCCCGTTGGGGGCATTCCCTTTCTCGACTTTCAGCTTCGCTACTTGGCCCGGCACGGTGTGGGAGAAGTGGTTCTCACTCTCGGCTACAAAGGCGAGATGATCCGCGATTTCGCCGGTGCCGGAGAAAAGTGGGGCTTAAAGATTCGGTATACCGAAGAGGGCGATAAGCTTCTCGGTACGGGGGGCGCGCTTCGCTTGGCCTACGATCAGAATCTTTTGGCCGATCGTTTCCTCGTGCTCTACGGGGATTCCTTTCTTCCCGTTGATTTCGGGGAGATTTGGCGGGGCTTTCATGGGGCGCCTCAGCCGGCGTTCATGACCATTTTTCGCAACCAGGGGCAATGGGACAAAAGCAATGTCTGCTTCGAGCGGGGTGAGCTTATCTACGATAAAAACCCCACGCCTGCATTGGCGGCCCGCATGAAGTTCATCGACTACGGCCTCATGGGTTTTTCGAAGCAATTGATCGCCGAGGGTTTGCAACCGAGCGTAAAAACCGATCTTTCCGTTCTCATGCGCAATTTGATTGGGCAGCGTAAGATGCTTGCGGTAGAAGTTACGGAACGCTTTTACGAGATCGGATCTCCCGAAGGGCTCCGAGAGTTCGAGGAATTTTCCAAAACCTTGTGAGGACCAAATGACCACTTCCTTGCCGAAATTCAAAACCGCGATTTACCTCGACGGCGCCTATAAAGACGAAATGCTTACCCGCAATAAAGAGGGTTTCGTGAAGGGCTTTACGACCAATCCTACGCTAATGGCTAAGGCCGGGGTGAAGGACTACAAGGCTTTCGCGCTAGAGCTCCTCAGCAGCATCAAGGAGCTTCCGATCTCGTTCGAAGTTTTCTCCGACGAGTTTCCCGAAATGCAACGCCAGGCGGAAGAGATTGCCTCCTGGGGCCAGAACGTGAGCGTGAAGATCCCGATCATGAATACCAAGCGCGAGCCCGCCTATCCGCTGATCAAGAAGCTTCTCGCCCAAGGCGTGAAGCTCAACGTTACGGCCATCTTCACCATGGATCAGCTGCAGAATCTCCGTGAAGTAATGGGCCCTAAAGACGACGTGATCGTCTCCATTTTCGCCGGCCGCATCGCGGATACGGGCGTAGATCCGATGCCCATCATGAAATCGGCCGTGAAGATGTTCGCCGATCTTCCTAAGGCGAAGATCCTCTGGGCCAGCCCGCGCGAAGTGCTGAACGTTTACCAGGCCGAAGACTGCGGCTGCCACATCATCACGGCCACGAACGACATCATTTCCAAGCTTAAGTTCCACAAAAAGTCGCTCGAGGATTTCTCCCAGGAAACCGTGGCGATGTTCTACCAAGACGGTTTGAAGGCCGGGTTTAAGCTTTAGGCTTTTCATGAGCGCATCCAAGCTGATCATTCTGGATCGCGACGGGGTGCTCAACCGCATGGTGGTGGATCCCGAGCACGGCACGATCGATAGCCCGCAGCATCCCTCGCAGGTAGTGGTAGACGAATCGGTGCCGCGGGTTCTGCTCGACCTCCACCGGGCCGGATTTTCTTTCGTAATCGCTACGAATCAGCCGGCGGCGGCCAAGGGCAAAACCACGCGGTCAAACCTAGAAGCGGTGCACGCGGAGGTATTGCGTTTAGCCCAATCCGCGGGCGCCCCCATCCTCCAGTCTTATATTTGCTACCACCGGAGCGAAGACCAATGCGCTTGCCGCAAACCCCGCACGGGCCTGCTCGAGCAGGCTTTCCGCGATTACCCCAAGTTTTCTCCAGTGGATTCGTGGATGGTGGGAGACGGGATTACCGACGTGCAGGCGGCGGAGGCATTTGGCCTGAAAAGCGTCTTTTTAGGCCCCAAAAGGTCTGATATGGTTGCCTTGTTCCACGAGAAGGGCGTCGAGCCCCAATTTTGGTTTCCTTCCTTGGTGGATTTTGCCCGTTTCGCGCTGAGCGCTCAATCGTAAGGATTTCTATGAGCTCCCCGAAAAATTTCACCCGTTCCTTCTTCGACGAAACCATCCAAATTTTGAATCAGATCGATTCCGCTAGCGTAGAAGCCGTAGCGGAAGGTCTCGCGGAGATCCGCGCCGGTGGGGGACGTCTGTTTATCCTAGGCGTGGGCGGCTCAGCGGGGCACGCCAGCCACGCCGTGAACGATTTTCGCAAAATCTGCGGAATCGAGTCCTATACGCCCACCGATAACGTTTCCGAGCTTACCGCGCGTATCAACGACGAAGGATGGGACGGTTCGCTCGCCGCTTGGCTCGAAACCTCGCGCTTGCGCAAAGGCGATGGCCTGCTCATCTTTTCCGTGGGGGGCGGAAACAAGCCGAAAAATGTTTCCGTGAATTTGATTCGGGCGATGGAGCTCGCGAAGAGCGTGGGCGCGAAGGTTTTCGGAATCGTGGGCCGCGATGGCGGGCACACCAAAACCAGCGCCGACGCTTGCGTAGTGATTCCGCCTCTTTTTGATGCGCGCATTACTCCCCATACCGAAGGCCTCTGCGCGGTAGTTTGGCATTTGCTCGTTTCCCACCCGGCCTTGGCAAAGGTGCAAACGCGCTGGGAGTCTCTGAGCCGGTGAAGTATCTTTTTCTTCCCGTTGCGCTCCTGGCTCTCTGGATTTTCGCTTCCTTTGCCTTTCGCTATACCATCGCGCCGGTAGACCATTACGGTGTGCATCCCTACGTGTACCAACCGGGCAACGCGCTGAAAATTCGCAACAATTACGTTACCGACATCATGGAAATCCACCTCCCGTGGAAATTCTACATCTCGGCTCATCCGGAACGAGCCTGCGTCACCAAACAGTTTGGTCGTTCGCGGAAATTCGAGATGCAGGGAATCGTGCTGCCCGATGGGTTCTGCTATCCGCTCGAGGGATCGCGACATTACATGCTCAGTGACATTTTTTTTCCGCTCGTGAAGGTATTCGATTTCTTCCGCGCCTATGATCTCAGCTATTTTGTCTTCCTGGTTTCGCTGCTTTTCGCGGGCTATTTTTTCTTCCGTGAGTTTCTGCGTCTGGCTTTGCCCGGTTCGGCTGAACTAGATTTTTACTCCTGCTTGGCCGCGATTCTTTTTTCTTTCAGCTTTCCGGTGGCCCGCGAGCTTCAGTACGACGGCATCAATCAGGGCTTCCCCTTTCTACTCATCGGTGGGGCTTTGCTCCAATCGGCCGAGAGAGAAAATCAACGGGGCTGGCGCTTGAGTGGCGCGAGCTTGGCCATGGGGTTCGCTTTCTGGAAGGGCTCCCTGCAGTGCTTGGGAATCTACTCGCTGTTTCTCGGAGGTTTTTTCCTGATCTGGAATTTGGTCTTTCGGCCCGGGCATGGCGGGCGCCGCACGGTAGCGCTCGCGGCATTGCTGCCAGGATTTTTGGCGGGGCTCTGGTTCAATCGCGGCGCCATCGAGATATTCCTCTCGGATCCCGTGGGATTTCTCCCGAACCGTAATCCTTCCTGGCTCGCGCAGGAACTGCGCCGGCTAGCGGGCTGGGGCACTTCGGCCGTGCATTTCTTCGGTGGCGATCTTATTTTTAGCTTCGATACTTTAGATCTCTCTAAGGCCATCGGGCAGGTGGGCTCACGCGAGATTTTCTCGTACGACGGAAATTCCTTTTTCCTCTCGCCGTTGGTGGCGGTGTTCTTCGCCAGCTTCCTGCTCGCCGCCGTGTGGGGGCGGTGGCGCGCGCGCGATCCGGATACGCGTAAGGTATTGGTGGCCACTCTGCTTTTCCTGGCCATCGATCTCGCTTTGGTGGTTTTGCCCACTTACCGGCTGCTTTACTACCGCTTCCACCAATGGTGGCTGGCGGCGAATCTCTCTCTACTTTTCACGATTTTGGTGGCTAACGGAACCGCCCGCAAAATTCCCGCGCGAGCTTACCTCGCTAGCCTGGGACTGGCGTTGATCGTTTGCGCCGTCTCGTTCGCGGTGGTTTACGCGAAGAGAGATTTCTTGCTGGCGAAACTGGGCACGGGTGGACGCATGGGGTTTGAGCCTGATTTCTGGCAGCACCGTATTACTTTTTGGCTAGAGAGAATTTCGCTACGGGATTTCTACGCCTTAGCCTTTGCGGGCGTGGCGGTGGTCGGAGCCTGGGCCTTACGGTGCGGGCGGAGGGGGGCGCTGCTGGTTTTGGTGACGGTAAGCACGCTGGGGCTGAATATCTTTCACTACAATCAACCTCAGCCCGAAGGCGTATTCTACCATTTCCTTGAGGTATTCAAGGCACGGCTCGAGACCGACGAAGCTCCCGAGATTGGCCGGCCCGCGGAAACTAAGCCGCCCTACCCACAGGGGCGCCCGGGTATCGCGCAGAACGTGATGCTGCTGGCGGATAAGCCCACGGGAAGTATCTACGATAGCCTCTCGGTACCGCTCAACGGGGAACCCGAGCAAAAGCCGTTAGATAAATAATTTTAGTGGCAAAGGCCCGAGTTTCCCTCGGAAATGGTCTGCGCGCCGATCTTTACCCCGTCGGTTTCCCAGTAGGCCGGGCAGGTTTCGCTTGGGGGGTTGCTGGCGCGAACGGCGAGAAAGATCTCGGTTTTATCGCCCGTATTGCCGCGGTCGAAGCAGAGGCAATGCTTTCCTTCCGTCGTGGCGAGCGCACGGAGGGCCCCGATTTTTTCCTTTGTTTCCCAACGGTAATTACGCGGATCTACGTGCTCTACGGCGTGGGCCACTTTCCGTACCCCGTGCACGCCAATGGCCACGCTGAGCAAGGCGAGGGCCGCGAGCACCGGTTTCTTCAGCTCGCCGGCGCGGGCTTTTTGGCGCAGCAAGAGCAGGGCTGGCACCAGGAGGGTGGGCAGCAGATAGAGGAAATAACGGTTGGCAATCTCGAAACCCGCGTCGCGGCGAACGCGGTGGAAAACCAGGATTTGCAGCGAAAACATGGCCACGGCGCTCAGTACGAGCAAGGCGAGTTTCAGGGAATCTGCGCGCGAGAAATTACCCGCCCACCAAACGAGGACGAGGAGGGGGAGGAACCACCAACGAAAATGGGAAGCCACGAGTGGCACGAAACCCGTGATTCCCGGCCAGCGGAAATAATACCCCGAGAGATGTTGCGAGTAGAAAGACGAGTAGGCGAAGAGCAATACTGCCCACGCGCAAAATATCCACAGGGCTTTTTCTCGCCACAAGTCGCGCCGGGAGAGCAGGGTTAATAAAAGGCTAGAAAAAACCTGCATGGCGCCGAAGGGCGTGCAGGCCACCAGGAGCGTGGCCCAGAGGAAGAGCGGCGCCCAAAGCCGGGACGGGTTTTCGCGGCTCTCAAGCAGTATGCACCACACGTAGTAGCTGTGCAGCGCCGAGAGCATGAGCCAGAGGCCATATGGACGCGCCTGCCAAACGTAGAGAAGGATGGCCGCCGATCCGCTTACGCCTAGATAAATTCCCGCGCTGAAGAGCAGGGATTCGTAGCGCCGCGGCCATATGGCCAGGTGGGAGAAAAAAAGTACGGTGAGCCACATCGGCAAAGTGGAGATCAAGCGCTGCCAGAACGTTTGGTCGATATGCAACAGGTTGGCCACGGGCGCGCTGAAGAGCAGGAAACGCTGCACGAGAAAGAAGAGGGGAGCCACGGTTCCCTCGGATGTTTTTCCTACGAGGTAATCGGCGATTTTTTTATGGAACTGGGTGTTTACGGAGTGGCTTTCGTCGCCCCAAAAAAAACTATGGTCGGAGAGATACAATACCAGAGCCGCCTGCGTTACCGCAAAAGCCACGAGCATGAGCAGAGCGGGGATCCAAACCGAGCTTACCTTTTTGGGACTTACGGAATTCATATGTGGTATTTTAAAGTTCAATTTCATGAAAAGGTACAGCGCATTTATTATTTTGGCCGTGGCCGTTTGGGTGTTGCTGGTACTCCACGTGCGCGCGAACCTCGCCGAAGGGGGCCACGACGCCATCCTCTACGTGCGCGGCGCGGAGTGTTTTTTTCGCGAAGGATTGCATTGCCAATACGGGCGCGAGCCCTTTTACCCGTTATTCCTCGCGCCTCTGCTGTGGCTGCCGATTGCGTTGGAGCACTCCATTCCGCTCTTGCAGAATTTGGTTTTTTTGGGTGCGTCGTTTTACGCCTTTTCCTCGGTATTTCCCTCCGCGAGCCGTGCCCAGAATTTCTGGCGTGCGCTCGGTCTCGCGTTCGTGCCTACCTTCTTGATCTCGCTCAACGGCGCGGGCTACGTGGAGTCGATTTCGGCCAGCTTAATCCTCATGCTGGTGGGATCATTTTCCCGTATTTTGCGCGCCGGCCAGGGCCGATCCCAGGTGATTATCTCCGGGCTGATCGGATTTTTTTGCGTATTCTTCCTTAGTTTGGCCAAAGGCTCTTTTCCCCTCGTGCATTTGGGGTTCGCTTTTTTTCTATTTCTGGGGGCCCTTTTCCGGCCGCGTTCGCGGCTGGCGCTGGGACTTCTCGCGGCACTCACTTTGGCTGGATACTTTTCCAGCGGGCTGGCTTGGCGTCAGTACCAAGGCAAAGAAAAAGTTTTCGAGCGCGGGGGGGCGGTGCTCTTTGGTCGCACGGAGTACGCACGCCTCTTTCAATTTTCTGCCGATACGGGGGTTTACCTCGTGAATGGTTTATCGGAAAGTTTTTGCCGAAAAATTTACCGGGAACGTTGCGCCATCGCCTACTTTGGCGCGGAAAACGATTACGGAAATTCTTTGCTGGCAAAAGGAATAAGCGACGAAGAGCTCATGCGGCGAGGGCGGGAGAATATTTTTTCCGATCCTTTGCGTCAGTTCCTCTTCGTACCCATGGAGTGGAGTAAGTTTGTTTTTCATCACACCACCACCGGCTTTGCTTGGCTGGAAATGCCCGTGCTCGGGGTGGTGGCCCATTCCGTTTATTTCGTTCTCCTCCTGAAAATCGGAAATCTTCTGCTCTATTTTTTCGTGATCCGGCGGCTGCTTAAGCTGTGGCGCGAGCGAGAGAATGGCTGGGCCGGCGAATCTAGCCCGGCGCTTTTCCTATCCTTGGCGTACCTCGTGGCCTACTTGGGTGTTTACGGATTCGCTACCACCGTGATTCGGATGGTTTATCCCGTTGCCCCCCTGCTTTTCCTCTTTTTGCCGAAGGAGCGGCGGGCCTGAGGTGCGCGGAAATCCTTATTTTACGCGGGAATTTGTGATAACCACATAAGGTTAAAGGGAAAATACACCCATTATGCGGCAGCGCATCACTTGGCGTCCGCGGCGCATTAGGAGCTTCGATGAAGCCGATTTACGTAGCAGGCCCTTCGATCACGGAGCACGAGATCAAAGTGGTCACCGATGCCATGAGAAATGGCTGGTACGAAAAGCCTTACTACTACTGCGAAGAATTCCAGAAAGACTTTGCTAAGTACCACGGGCGAAAGTTCGCCCTCATGACTCCCAATTGCACCACCTCGATTCACCTCCTCCTTACGTGCCTGGGCGTGAAAGAGGGCGACGAAGTAATTGCGCCCGATTGCACTTGGATCGCGAGCGTAGCCCCGATTACTTACCTGAAAGCCACGCCGGTATTCTGCGATATCGACCGCGAGAACTGGTGCCTCGATCCCGTTTCCCTCGAATCCTGCATTACTTCGAAAACCAAGGCCATCATTGCCGTAGACCTCTTCGGCAACATGCCCAAAATGGACGAGATTCGCGCCATCGCCGATAAGCACGGTATCCCGCTCATCGAAGACGCCGCCGAGGCACTTGGTTCGTCGTATAAGGGCTCTAAGGCCGGAAAATTCGGCATCGCTTCGGTATTCAGCTTCCACCGCACCAAAACCCTCACTACGGGCGAAGGCGGCATGCTCCTCACCGACGACGAAGCTCTGCGCGATAAATGCATGATTTGGCG
>JACCDG011677442.1_pt1 | contig 25713 bp, 21 predicted proteins | sample 7442471 | NCBI WGS metagenome assembly JACCDG01 (sample SAMN15323444, study PRJNA562643) | freshwater metagenome | isolation source: river surface water | place: USA:Blue River Watershed | collected 2017-08-17 | reverse complement strand
TAAAAATCAAGTAGACAAAAGGGCTATCAAGAGGTCGGAGTTGCAGAAAATTACTTTTCGTGTATAATTTCAGCCACTTACGCACTTCTCGGATGAGTTACGGTTTACTGAGTGTGGGGATGTTTAGAGAGTAAATATCCAGTGTTGGGAGACACTAAAGGAGAAATCCATCACTATCGCGAACGTGATGTCATTAGTAACCGTACACAACTAAATCAAAATAAGCGACGCGCATTTTGCGTGGTTTTTGTGTTTAGGGGTGTCTCATTTATAAACTACATTTACATATGTACGTAAAGCCAAAAGCGGAGAACTATCCTTCTGTTGGCCACATGCCAGCGAAGACCTGGAAGCGAGCCAAGGCACCACTCGTGGATTTGCCTGACCTCATCGAACCACAGCGTGAATCATACCGCTGGTTTGTCGAGGATGGTCTCAAGAGTATCTTCAAAGAGTTCTCACCAATTTCTGACTACTCAGATAAGAAGTTTGATCTCGTCTTTAAAAAGTATGAGCTCGGTGCACCAAAGTGTACGCCAGCCCAGGCTAAGGAAAACAAGTTGACCTACGAAGCACCGCTTCGCGCGACGGTTGTCTTGAAGAACAAGACATTCGAAAGTGAAAAGGAGCAGGAAATCTTCATGACCGACGTACCGGTGATGACTGAGCACGGCACCTTCATCATCAATGGTGTGGAGCGTGTTATCGTGCCACAGCTCGCTCGTAGCTACGGTATCTTCTTTACCACCAACGACATTAAGGGTCGCCCATACTTTGGTGCGAAGATTATTCCTGCACGTGGTGCATGGGTAGAAATTGAGTCTGAAGGCGACGGTGTTATCTACATCAAGATTGACCGCAAGAAGAAGGTGCCTATCAGTTCACTCCTCCGCATCTTCGGAGTTGAGAAGGATGCAGACATCATTAAGTTCCTCAAGGGCGTAGAGCGTGGTGAAGACTACATGAAGGCAACCCTCGCAAAGGACCCTGCGAAGACGGCTGACGAAGCACACTTGGAAATCTACAAGCGTCTCCGTGACGGTGACTTGGCTACCGTCGATAACGCACGTGAATTCGTGAAGTCAATTTTTGCACCAGAACGATACGACCTTTCAGAAATTGGTCGCCACCACTTCAATGAACGCTTTGGTTTGCCAACTGACAAGAAGGCAACTGATGTGCGTGTCGTGACCCTCGATGACCTCCGCATGATTTTGACCCACATCGTTGAGGCCAACCACAACCCAACTGCCCACGCAGACGATATTGACCACCTCGGCTTCCGTCGTATTCGCTACTTCGGTGAGATGGCTATTCAACGCGTTCGCGTCGGTATGACCCGCATGAAGCGCAACATCCAAGACCGTATGTCGACGATTGAAGCGGAAACTAGTCTCCCAATGCAGATCATTAATCCGCGCCCACTCCAGGCTGCGATTAAGGAATTCTTTACGACGAACCAGCTCTCCCAGTTTATGCCGCAGCAGAACATCCTCGCTGAGCTTGAAGGCTTGCGTACGGTGTCTGCCCTTGGTCCCGGAGGTTTGACGCGTGAACGCGCCGGCTTTGAGGTGCGCGACGTGCACCCAAGCCACTACGGCCGCCTCTGCCCAATCCACACTCCAGAAGGACCAAACATCGGTCTCATCTTGCGTCTCTCAATGTACGCACGTGTGAACCGTTTCGGTATTATCGAAACTCCATACGTGAAGGTTGAAAAGGGAAGCTTGACTGGCGAAGTGGTGTACCTCAATGCGCATGAAGAGGAAAACTTCACTATTGCCCACGCCTCAGTTGAGGTTGATGGTAAGGGGAAGATTGTGCCTGACATGGTAGCGGTCCGCCGCAACGGTGAGCCACTCGTGGTATCACGAAAGGAAGTGGACTACATGGATATTGCGACTAACCAGGCGTTCTCTGTTGCGACATCGATGATTCCATTCCTCCCACACGACGACGCCAACCGTACACTCATGGGTTCAAACATGCAGAAGCAGGCGACGCCGTGTCTCATTCCTGAGGCACCGCTCGTGGCTACTGGTGTGGAGAAGCTCTCAGCTCGCGACACAGGTCGTGTACTCGTGGCGCGTAACGCCGGCGAGGTGATTGAGTGTGACTCACGCCACATCGTGATTAAGACAAAGGAAGGTAAGAAGGATGAGTATGTCCTCACCACCATCCAGCGCACCAACGACTTCAGTGCCTTCTTCCATCGCCCTGCGGTGACAGTTGGTGACACGGTAAAGCGTGGCGACTTGCTCGCTGACACCACGTCAACTGACCACGGTCAGATTGCGGTAGGACAAAACGCACTCGTGGCCTTCATGAGTTGGAACGGTGCAAACTACGAAGACGCGATTATTATTTCTGAGCGCCTCGTAAAGCAGAGTAAGTTCTCAACCATTCACCTCGAAGAGTTTGAGGTAGCGGTTCGTGATACGAAGCTCGGTCCAGAAGTGACTACTCCTGACATCCCGAACGTGTCTGAATTGAAGCTCCGCAACCTGGATGAGAACGGTATTATCCGCATCGGTGCTGAAGTGCGCCCAGGCGACATTCTCGTTGGTAAGGTAACGCCAAAGGGTGAAGCACAACTTACCCCGGAAGAGCGTCTCCTCCGCTCAATCTTCGGTGAAAAGGCGAAGGACGTGAAAGACACTAGTCTCCGCCTTGAAGCTGGAAAGCGTGGTCGCATCATTGGCGTGAAAGTATTCTCACGCGAGACGGGCGATCAGCTTGAGAGTGGTGTGATTAAGCGTATTCACATTACCGTAGCCCAGGTACGTAACGTATCAGTTGGTGACAAGCTTGCTGGACGTCACGGTAACAAGGGTGTTATCTCACGTATCTTGCCAGAAGAAGATATGCCGTACACAGCGGATGGTCGTCCGGTTGACGTGATCCTCACACCGCTCGGTGTACCGAGTCGTATGAACCTCGGACAGATTCTCGAACTCCACCTTGGTATGGCTGCGCACACGCTCGGCTACCAGGCAGTTGTGCCGTCGTTTGGTGAAGCAACTGAAACTGAAATTAAGGAAGAACTCGTAGCAGCTGGTCTCCCGAGTGATGGTAAGGTGCAGCTCCGTGATGGACGCACTGGTGAAGAGTTTGCCCAGAAGACCGCGATTGGCTTCATGTACATTTTGAAACTACACCACATGGTGGAAGACAAAATCCACATGCGCTCAATTGGACCGTACTCACTCATTACTCAGCAGCCGCTCGGTGGTAAGGCACAGATCGGAGGTCAGCGCTTCGGAGAAATGGAAGTGTGGGCACTCCTTGGCTACGGTGCCGCCTACACCTTGCGTGAAATGCTCACGATTAAATCCGACGACATTGTCGGTCGTTCAGCTGCGTTTGATGCCATTGTTCGTGGTGAACGCATTAGTCACCCACATACACCGGCTGCCTTCAACGTACTCGTTAATCAGCTTCGTGGACTTTCACTTGATGTGAGTCTTGAACGCGAAGATACCATTTAATAGCTCGTCATTGTGTTACCTATGAATCCACAAGTAAAAAAGAAGACGATCCCAACGCAGTTCTCAGGCATCAGCTTGAAGCTCGCATCACCAGACAACATCCTTGACTGGTCGTTTGGTGAAGTCACGAAGCCAGAAACCATCAACTACCGAACCCAGCGTCCGGAAAAACACGGTCTCTTTGACGAGCGTATCTTCGGTCCGGTTGAAGACTACGAGTGTTCGTGTAAGAAGTACCGCGGTATTCGCTACAAGGGCATCACCTGTGAGAAGTGTGGAGTGGAAATCACTCGCGCGATTGTCCGCCGTGAACGTATGGGTCACATTGACCTCTGCGTACCAGTGTCACACATTTGGTTCCTCCGTGGTGTACCAAGTCGTATTGCGCTCCTCCTCGGGATTACTGCTGCCTCAGTCGAGAAAGTAATTTACTTTGCCGGCTACATTGTTACGCGAGTGTCTGAAGATGACCGAGCACGTTTGCTCCGCGACCTCGATGCTGAGTACAAGATGAAGGTAAAGGAGCTGAAGAACGAAGAAGCGAAAGAGACAATGAAGGTCCGCATGACCGAAATGAAGAAGGAGATTGAAGGTTTGATGCCAGGCGTTGTCTTGGATGAAACCCAGTTCCATCGCTACTCGGTCAAGTACTCAACCCTCTTTGAAGCGAAGATTGGTGCAGAAGCCATCTTTGACCTCTTTAAGGGTATTAACCTTGAAGTCTTGCAGAGCGAGCTTGAGACAAAGCGCGAGAAGGCTGGTGCAGCTGATCGTTTGAAGTACGACAAGCGCCTCAACCTCGTGCGCGGCATGATTAATGCAGGAGTACGTCCAGAGTGGATGTTCCTTTCACGCATTCCAGTTATCCCACCAGCCTTGCGTCCTATGGTGGCGCTTGAAGGTGGACGTCACGCTTCTTCTGACCTCAACGACCTCTACCGTCGCGTGATCAACCGCAACAACCGCTTGAAGAAACTTATTGATATTATGGCGCCTGAAGTTATCTTGCGTAACGAAAAGCGTATTCTTCAGGAAGCAGTTGACGCCCTCATCGACAACTCAATTCGTCACGGCAACACCGCCTACTCAGCGATGAGTCAGGCACAGCGCCGTCCGTTGAAGAGTCTCTCTGACTACCTCAAGAGTAAGCAGGGCTACTTCCGACAGAACTTGCTCGGTAAGCGTGTAGACTACTCTGGTCGTTCAGTAATCGTTATCGGTCCAGAACTTGAGCTCGACCAGTGTGGTCTTCCAAAGCACATGGCGCTTGAGCTTTTCCGTCCGTTCGTGATTTCACAGCTCCTCCGACAGGAACTTGCGTATAACATTCGTGGCGCAGGTCGCTTGATTGAAGATGGTGTGCCAGAAGTATGGGCGATTCTTGAAGATGTGATTGCTGGAAAGCACGTACTCCTTAACCGTGCGCCAACGCTCCACCGACAAGGTATCCAGGCGTTCCGCCCGGTACTGATTGAAGGTAACGCGATTCAGGTACACCCACTCGTGTGTAAGGCGTTCAACGCTGACTTCGACGGTGACCAGATGGCGGTACACGTACCACTTGGTGAAGAGGCACAGATGGAGGCGCGTGAGTTTATCTCAGCGCGTAAGAACGTATTGAAGCCTGGTTCTGGTGAGCCAGTTGTATCTGAGTCACTCATGGATATGGCACTCGGTGCGTACTGGATGACAAAGATTGCTGAAGGAGCAAAGGGTGAAGGGAAGTACTTTGCCTCACCAAACGATGCAATTAACGCGCACGACTTCGGTATTGTCGACCTCCGCGCCAAGATTAAGGTGCTTGCAACCGATACTGAGAAGTACCAGCAGTACGAAGGGAAGATTTTTGAGACCACCGTTGGTCGCCTCCTCTTCAACTCAGTGCTTCCGAGTGATCACGCGTTTATCAACGACGTCGTATCACAGAAGGAACTCTTTGCGGTGATTATTGACCTCATTGAAGACCAGGGCTTGGACGTCGTGCCAGGTGTGGTTAATAAGATTAAGAAGTTCGGCTTTAAGTACGCAACTGTATCAGGCACCAGTTGGGGCATTGATGACGTGGTAGTACCAAAGGAGAAGGGAGCTATCGTAGCGGCTGCACAAGCTGAGCAGCAGACGATGATGAACTTCTTTGAAGAAGGACTCATCTCACGTGAGGAGCGCCGCCGTATGATTATTGAAGTCTGGCACAAGGCGAAGGCGAAGCTCGAAGAGCTCATCCCACTCGCGATGGATCAGAACGGTTCAGCCTTTACCCTCTGGAAGTCTGGTGCTCGAGGTTCTATGCGACAGATTGCTCAGATGGCCGGTATGAAGGGGCTCATCGTTAACACGCGTGGTGAAACACTCGAGTTCCCGGTTATTGCGTCGATGAAGGAAGGTATGAGTCCGATTGAGTACTTCACGACCACCCACGGTTCTCGTAAGGGTCTCGCCGACACCGCGCTCCAGACTGCAAAGGCTGGGTACCTTACCCGCCGTCTCTTCGTGGTAGCACAGGACGCGATTGTGACCGAAGATAATTGTGGTTCTAAGGATGGTGTGACGATTGGTCGCACGACTGCCTCAGGTATTGAAATTGCGTTCTCTAAGGCGATTCGTGGTCGCGTACTCGCGGCTGACGCAGTCGACAGTAAGGGGAACGTTATCTTCAAGAAGGGGCACCTTATCTCACGTCGCGATGGTGCTGCGATTGAAGGAGCTACCGTTGCGTCTGTTGTGGTTCGTTCACCAATGACCTGTGAGACACTCCATGGTGTATGTCAGCAGTGTTACGGTGCCGACCTCACAACGAACAAGTTGGTAGAAATTGGTGAAGCAGTGGGTACTGTAGCAGCCCAAGCGATTGGTGAGCCAGGTACTCAGCTTACGATGAACACCAAGCACGCCGGCGGTACATCAAGTGCTGGTGGAGACGTAACGCAGGGTCTCCCGCGTGTAGAAGAAGTATTTGAAAAGCGACAGCCAAAGATCCCGGCAGTGGTTTCAAAGGCTGAAGGTATTGTGACCGACATTCGCACCGAAGGAAAGACCAAGACGATTGTGGTTGCGGTTAATAAGGGTGCTGATAACGCACCAAAGAAGGGTGATACCTACGAGTACGAAGTACCGTACCGTCGTGTCGTTAAGGTGGTGAAGAATGAATCAGTCACGGCTGGTCAGCTCTTGACCGACGGTTCGGCTCACTTGCCTGAACTCTTCAAGTTTGGTGGTAAGGAAATTACCCAGGAGTACATCATTACGGAAATCAACAAGATTTACGAGCTCCAGGGTGTATCGATTGCGCGCAAGCACATCGAACTTATCGTGAAGCAGATGATGAGTCGCGTAAAGATTACTGTTTCTGGCGATAGTCACTTCACCGTTGGTGACGTGGTGGAAGAGTGGGTGATGGTAGAAACCAACACGAAGCTCAAGGAAGCAGGTAAGGATGTAGCGAAGGGCGAGCGTGTCATTATGGGTATTACTGAAAGTTCACTTTCACGTAAGTCATTCTTGGCGGCAGCGTCATTCCAGAACACCACTCGTGTGTTGATTAACGCAGCAGTTCGCGGCTCACATGACAACCTCACGGGCCTCATGGAGAACGTCATCGTTGGTCAGCTTATCCCGGCGGGAACCGGCTTTAAGGGTTCAAAGAAGGCAGCCATGGTAGCAACCGTAGCTGCACCGCTCACTGACTACTAAAAACACCTGTTAGTACGAGGGGGAGAGGGTAGTGGAGTAAATCACCACCATAAAACACAAAACGGCCGGGAGCTCTGCTCCCGGCCGTTTTGTGTATAGAGTAGCTACAAGTACCCTCCACGAAACCTTCCATTCGAATGGAAGGTTTATTCATAACAAGGTTGCTTCACATAAACCTTTCAATCGATTGAAAGGTTTACTGCGGCATATGGTATGTATAGATACCAAATTAAACCTTCGATTTATTAAAAGAATTACGATTGATTAAAACTAAAAAGAAAAACCCCGGCAAACCGAAGTGGCAATAGATGCCGGGGTTTGTCGGGGGTGGTGGGGTGGGTTACATCGCGGCGACTTCGAGCACGTCAGAGAGGGCGACACCATGCCCTTGGGCAAGATCCCTCAGTTCGTCAGATGTTTTGTTGCGTATGCATCTGAAGAGGCTAGCCACCTGCTCGCCATGTTCGGCGAGCATTTGCGGTGTCGGCTCGAAATCGTGCGGAGCGCACTTTTCGAGGTACGTCGCTTGCGCGGCGACCTTAATACGCGCGTATGCAGTAGTCATCGTACTTTCTCCTCTATAGGCTTTTAATATATTAACACATATATATCAAAAAGTCAATTTTGTGCACCTCCAGCCCAAGTAACGTATAATGGGTGCCTATGAGTGATGCGGTGGAACAAATCAAGACACGATTGACGATTATTGATGTGGTTTCGTCGTATGTGGAGCTCCACCCGGCGGGGAAGAATATGAAAGGGAAGTCACCCTTCACGAATGAGCGAACACCGTCGTTTTACGTCTCGCCTGACCGAGGGATGTACTACTGCTTCTCTTCGTCCCAGGGTGGCGATATGTTTACCTTTGTGCAGAAGATGGAAGGGGTTGACTTCAAAGGTGCATTGAAAATTTTAGCGGAGCGGGCTGGGGTAGAGCTCGTGGCGCAAGACCCACAAAAGAAAAATGAGCGCGACCGATTGTTTGATGCACTTGAAGCGGTGACCGTTTTCTATACTGATTACCTGATGAAAAAATCAGCTGCAATGGAGTACTTGGTGGGGCGAGGGGTCAAGCCGCAAACGATTGCCAAGTGGCGGATTGGGTACGCACCAGGGCCTGACGCACACGGCTGGCGTGAAGCGAAGCAGCACCTTGAAGAAAAGAAATTTACGGCGAGCGAACTCACAAAGGCTGGTCTCATAAAAGGTGGGGAAGCCGGAAAAGAAGCGTACGACGTGTTTCGTGACCGAATTATGTTTCCTATCTGTGACGCTTCTGGACGGGTTGTCGGTTTTTCCGGGCGTATCTTGGCGAAAGACACTGAAGCGCCAAAGTACGTGAACTCACCTGAGACGGAGCTCTTTAATAAATCGGAAGTACTCTTTGGTTACGATAAAGCGAAGCAGCACATTCGTGCGATGGACTTTAGCTTAATTGTGGAGGGGCAGTTTGATGTGGTGATGAGTCACCAGGCGGGGTATACGAACGCCGTAGCGGTATCAGGTACAGCGCTCACTCCGCACCATGTAAGTCTTCTCCAACGCCTCTCGAACCGAGTAGTGCTGGCGCTCGATAACGACCGAGCGGGCATTGCGGCAGTGAAGCGAGCGGCCGACCTTATGCTCGCGCGCGGTATGGACGTAAAGGTGGCGAAGATGGAAGGCGGGAAAGACCCGGCCGATATGATTGTGCACAACGTCGAAGATTTTAAGCACTGCATCGGGAAGGCGGGGCACGTGATTGAGTATCTACTCGATATTCTTGAGGCAGAGAGCAAGGATGAGCGCACGTATAAACTTCGTGCTCGAGAAGAAATTTTACCGTTTGTTTTAAAGATACCGAACCAAATTGATCAGGAGCATTTTGAGCACATCATAGCCCAGCGACTCCAGACCACCAAAGACGCGGTACATGCTGAGGTAGAGCGCGCGCGACAAAAGCTCGCGCAGACTCCAGGTGTGGCGACCGCCGATGCGGCTGAGGTAGTGTCGGTGCAACCGGCTGTACCAACCGGTACGGTTGAGCGACTTGATAAGCAGCGAGCAGAGCTGCTCGGTTACTTGGTCGCGTTAACCGAAATCGTTGAAGCACCAATCGCAACAAAGATTCATGAGGTTTTGATGGTGGTGACGGGTAAAGAGACAGGCGCACTGCGACAAGCGCTTCCACCTGAGGTGATGAGCCAGCTCTTATTTACCCTGGAGGATAGGGTCCAGTCAGTCCCTAAAGCGCAGCTCAGGGCAGATGTGGCTCACGCAGCGGAGGCATTTGCGCTTCGAACCTACAAAGAAGAGCTGCGCCTCTTAAAGCAGGAGCTCACCACCGCAGAGGCATCGGGGAGCGATATTGATACTGTGGTCCGCTCTTTGTCAGATGTACAACGCAAAATTGGTACGGTTCGCTACGGTGCAGAAGATTTTACCTAGAATTCTATACCTCGCTCAGGGTGCTTCGCGTTACAGGAGACATCCGATGTCCCCTGTAAGGAGGGGAGAGGGAAATGGTGTGGTACGGTGCGAAAAAGCCTGGACTTTTTTGGCTTTTACTATATAGTACTCCCATTATGCCAGCCAAAAAGGCAGCCAAAAAAATCGTCAAAAAAACGGCCAAAAAAGCCGTTCCTCAAGCAAAAAAGCCAGTAGCTAAGAAAGCACTTAAAAAGGTTGCTTCAGCTAAAAAAACCACTGCTAAAAAGCCCGCAGCAAAGAAAGTCATTACGAAGAAAAAACCAGCGCCGAAGAAAGCAGCAAAGCCTGTCGCTAAAAAGCCCGCACCAAAGAAAGTTGTAAAGCCAGCTGCTAAAAAAGCGGTTGTAAAAACGAAGTCGACAAAGTCAGCTGTAGCGGTTGCAGAAAGTAAGAAGACAGCGCCTGCTGTAGTCCTTCCACCAGCACCAGCTTCAAAAGCGCAGAAACTATTCGATTTGAAGTCGGCTGATTTGATGAAGCTTGGTCGTGAGCGAGGGTACATAACCTATTCAGAAATTCTCAAGTTTTTCCCGCAGATTGAAAAGGATGTCGACTACCTCGATGGTCTCTATGAGAAGTTTGAGATTGCTGGTATTGATGTGCTCTCAAGTGACGGTATGCTTGGAGTTGACCCTTCAATTGAAGTCCTCGAACGCAAGAATGCGTACAAGCGCGGTGATTCAGGGTTTGATTCAATCCAGATGTACCTCCGCGAGATTGGGCAGTACCCACTCCTTACCGCACAGCAGGAACGAGATTTGGCGGGACGTATCTTGAATGGTGACGAGGAAGCTCGTAACCTCTTAGCGCGCGCGAACCTCCGCTTGGTAGTATCGATTGCAAAGAAGTACGTCGGTCGTAGTCCCGACCTAACCCTCCTTGACCTCATTCAGGAAGGAAACCTCGGTCTCTTTAAGGCGGTAGATAAGTTTGACCACCTCAAGGGCTTTAAGTTCTCTACCTACGCTACCTGGTGGATTCGCCAGGCGATTACCCGCGCCCTCGCTGACCAGTCACGCACCATTCGTATTCCGGTGCACATGGTTGAGACGATGGCGAAGTACAAGCAGGTGTCACGTCGCTTAGCGCAAGACCTCGGCCGCGATCCGATGCCAGAGGAAATTGCTACCGAGATGGGAGTTGAGGTAGATAAGATTTACCAGATTGAAAAAATCAGTCAGGACACAATCTCGCTTGAGCTACCGATTGGTGACGATGACGATCGTTCACGCCTCTCTGACTTCATCTCAGACGACAAGATGATTTCGCCTGATCAAGAAGTTGCGCACAGCATCTTAACCGACCAGATTCTCGAAATCCTCGATTCGCTCTCAGAGAAGGAGCGTAAGATTCTCGAAATGCGTCACGGACTCCTCGATGGTACGTACCACACACTCGAAGAAGTAGGGAAGGAGTTTGGGGTAACCCGTGAACGTATTCGCCAGATTGAAGCCAAGGCGCTCGAAAAGATTCGCCAGCATGATAAGGCTCGACGACTCAAGAGCTACTAAAAGATATTTAATATTAAAAATTAGATATCAAAAATATCGAAGCATAAGATATACACGGCGACCGAGGAGCTTTGCTTCTCGGTCGCTTTGTATTTGCTACAATAGACACATATGTTGCACCGTCACGTAGTTCTTCTCGCTGTTGTTGCTGCGTATTTTGGTGTTGCTACGAGTGCGCTTGTTTGGTTTGATGCGGGGCTACTGGTGACCGCAGTCACCTTATTTGGCGTCCCTGCGCTTGCGCTCGCGCACTTTACGCTGGCGCCGGCGGCAGTCGTGCTCTCAGTTACATTTCTCGGTACCGGATTGGCAGTGATGCTTGAAGGTGTAGCTCATGTGTACGGTCTTTGGTATAGCTTAGGAATTTCCGAACTACGTTTGTTTGGGGTGTTACCGCTTGAGATGATTGCTGCGGTCACACTTCAGGCCCTATTTTTAGGGCTCCTCTACGAGGTGCTATTCGATGACGGAGCGTATACGGAAACGAGTGCCTATAAGCGCCTTCTCTACTTCGGTGTATTTACGGTTGGTGCCTTTGGACTCATTGGGCTCCATGTACTCTTATTTAAAAGTGTATTTTTTAGCTACTCGTACATCTGGCTAGTGGTTAGCGTGGTGGCGGCGAGTATTACCATGATGCTACTGCACCGGCAGTTTACCGTTTCGTTTATTGATCGACTATTTGATTTCACCCTAATTGCTGCCGTGCCGAGTGGAATTGCTCTGTGGCTCTCAGCACATAACGTGCATAAAGTATTTGCGAATCCGCAAGAATACGTTGCTACGGTGTCGCTCTTTGGTGAAATGGTTCCGGCAGAAGAAGTGGTCCTGCTGTTTGCTATTCCATTCCTGATTGCTATCTGCTACGAACTCTACTTAGATGATCGGACATAAAAAAGCTTCGGTATAGACCGAAGTTTTTTTGTGTCTATGGTTGAACAGCTAGTTCTTCTGGTGGAGGAAGCGTCCGAGAATGTGTTTTAGGCCTTGTCGTGAAATCATACCTATTGGACGGTCCTCATGGTCAACGACCGGGATGCGGCCACGGCCGTGGGCAATAGCGATAGCGGCAACCTCAATGAGCGTGCTGTCGGGATAGACGGAGTCAAAGTCGGAAGACATGAAATCAGTTACTGCCGTGTCGCGCGCTTCGTGTACCGCATTGGCAAAGGCTGCCTCATTTTGAAGAATAGTGATAGCAGTATCGCCGTTAACACTCGGCGGCACAATGCCGTCGAACAAATCAGAGACGCTTACTTCACCGATTAACTTCCCGTCATCGTCAGTTACGAGTAAGGTATTTGTGTGTGCGGTGAGCATCAGTTCGAGTGCTTCGCCTAGGGTGGTGTACTCGGAGACGGTCACAGCTTCTTTGGTGATATCTTTGAGTTCCATACAGCTAAAGTATACGCCTGTTCTATGCCGGTGCAAGGTGGACTGTCATAGGTTGAACTGCATGCTGCGCGTAGCCACAATAAAACCCACCAACGGTGGGTTTTATTGTGGCGTAATGACCTACTGATGTGCCTTGTGGGCAAACTCGTCAGTGAGGGTAATGTAGAGCTTTGGCGTAATGAGCTCACGTTCGTACAATTCCTCCAGTACGTTTTCTTCAATCTTGTGAACACCACGGGTAGCGAGGACTTCACTGAGTGGCTCGGTGAGATTGCTGTGTGTAGCCATGACGCCGTCCATTTTCTTCTGTGATTGTTCCTTGAAGGTGGTGTAGAGGTTCACGGTGTGGGTGAAGGCATCACTCGTGAAGATGTTGCGGGCATAGGCTTGGTCAATTGCACTGAGCTCCTTCAAAACCTTACGCGAGAGGATTACTTGCGCGCGGTAGTACATGTACAGGTTCTCAGTCTTTGTAGTTTCAGTCTCAGGATTGGTGAATGAGCGGAACCAGGCGGCCATGTGCTCAAAGATATCTTTGCCGTCAGTATGGAGCGACATATTTGGCGCGAGGTTGCCTTGCTCCACTGCTTCTAGCTGCAGCTGCAATTTGCCCATGAGACGCCGATACACCGCTTCATTGACTTCCTCATGGTGGTAGAGCTCTTTCAAGTGCCGCTTCTCAATTCCGATAGCGTACATACGGAGTACTCGATGTGCGAGCTTTTCCTTTGTGTCGGTACCGAGGTTTGAGATGCTCATGCAGGCATCTGTGTAGCTTTTGTCATGCTCTGCAGTGAGTCGCGATGCCGCAGTGGCAGTAATGTAGCCACGTTCTGTGTAGCGAGCGAGGCGGTCGGACACTTCGTGGTGGATGAGTGCCTTCGCCTCCTGGTACTCAACAGCTTCAATATCGGTCATGGCATCAAGCTTGAGCCGCTTCATGAATGACTGAATTGTTGTGGCCTTAATGAACAAGGTGGCAAAGATACAGCCAACAGTTAGGGCAAGGAGGAACTCCTGAACGCTCATACTGAGGTTCCAGCCTGGAACAGTTGTTTCTGCAGGAATAAGGAGCACCATTGTGACCGCCAGTGCACCACGCAACGATCCCCAAGAAAGGAGGTGCTGCCATGAACGAGGAATTTTTTGTGATGGCGTTGTGACGGCATTGTACGCCTCTACGACCGGATAGATTGAGATAGCGCGTGCTGCTGCTACCACGAGAATCGTTACAACAATTACGATGGCCATGGCTGGGTCGTAGATTGGAGCATTAATAAAGAGGATACCAATCAAGATGAAGATAAGGGAGTTGGCCATAAACGCGAGCTGACCCCAGAGATTCTCGACGAACTCTTCTGCCTTTGGGTGAATCTTCGCGCGACCGTAGTTGCCCATAACGAGCGCTGCAATAGTCGTAGCGATAATTGGTGAAAGTGGGAATTCGTAGCTACCGAAGTGGAGCTGATGGGAAATCATTTCAGCTAAGATAAACGTTGTGTGGGCGAGTACGATGGTGAGGGTAATACTGGCAATCTCACTATCGCGGGTAGCACCAACCATTTTGGCAAAGATACCGCCCATGATGAGTCCGAAGAGGACACCACCGATCATCATTGAGGTGAAAGCGATGGTGCCGTGGAGAATTGTCTCACTTCCGTGGAAACCAAATAGTACAACATCGAGTACCACGAGGAAGAGGGCAACTGAGGTGGCGTCATTAAAGAGACTCTCTCCCTCAAAGATGAGCGAGAGGCGACGCGGCGCACCGAATTCCTTAAAGAGGGCGAGTACAGCCACTGGGTCCGTTGCTGAGATGAGGGCACCAAAGAGGAGGGCGATAATGAGTGGAATGGTCACACCAAAGAACGGAAGAATGTAGAAGAGTGCAAACCCGATGATTACTGTAGAAACGAGAAGGCCAACAATTGCGAGAATCATGATTGGCACGGTGTCCTCAATCATACGACGGGCGTTGATGTTATAGGCTGACTCAAAAATCAGGGTAGGGAGGAGGAGGTAGAAGAGTAGTTCGGGAGTAAGCGTAAAATCATTAAAAAAAGAAAACCCAGGAATGCTGCTCGTGGCCAGGGCGCCAAGGATAACGCCAACTACAACGAGGAACACTGTATGTGGAAGCTTCACTTTTTTTGCCCAAAAGACGGCAAAGCTTGAGAGGCCAAGCATGGTGAAAATGGCTAATGTAGCAGACGCGGTAAGCATAATGATGGATTAATCTAATAGAGTAGGTCAGCACTATACTCCTCTCGTGGTACGTCTGCAAGGGCTAAAAATGCTATACTCGGGATATTATGCATGAAACCAAAGATAGCTTGCAGGCGGCATTTAACGGGGCGTACACCGCACTGAATACTGCACAGCGCCAGGCAGTTGATGCCATTGAAGGACCAGTAATGGTGGTTGCCGGTCCTGGTACCGGTAAGACGCAGATACTGACGCTTCGTATCGCGAATATTCTCTTGAAGACCGATACAGCACCGGAGAGTATCTTGGCGCTGACCTTTACGGAGTCAGGAGCAAAAGCGATGCGCGAGCGCTTGCGCCGCTACCTTGGTGCTGCGGCGTACCGAGTGCCTATTTTTACCTTTCATGGTTTTGCTGATCACCTCATTCATGCCTACCCAGACGCCTTCCCGCGGATTATTGGTAGTCGTCCGGCGGGTGATATGGAAAAGATTTCAATCCTGGAAACGATTCTCGATACCCCAGACATTAAAATTTTACGCCCAGGAGGTAATCCTTCGTACTACGTAACGCCACTTCTGCGACAGTTTGGTGAGTTGAAAAAGGAGTACGTCCGTCCTGATGATTTTGCTGGCATCATTGCTGAGCAAGAAGAACTTCTTCAGGGGATACCGCAGTACCACGAAAAAGGTGCGCATAAAGGAAAGGTGCGGGGTGAGTACACGAAGCTTTTGGATACCATCGCAAAGAACCGCGAGGTGCTTTTTGTGTATCGCCAGTACGAGGCACTTCTCCGCGAACAGTCACTCTACGACTTTGAAGACATGATTGCTGAGACCGTCACTGCACTTTCAACGAATGAGAACATGTTGCGGGATGTGCAGGAGCTCTACCAGTACGTGCTCGCTGATGAGCACCAAGACGTCAACGGGGCGCAGAATCGGATTCTCGAACTTCTGGCGTCGTACCATGATGCCCCAAACATTTTTGTGGTGGGTGATGAGAAGCAGGCAATTTACCGCTTCCAGGGCGCATCACTTCAGAACTTTCTCTATTTCCAGGATCGTTTTCAGGGAACGCAAACAATTCAGTTAACTGAAAATTATCGCTCTGGCCAGCCAATCCTTGATGCAGCGCATAGTTTAGTAACGGTAGATGATGCAGAGCTGATGAAGCTCCGGGTGCCCCTCACCGCCGCTTTGGTGCCAACCGCAACTTTGGGGGTGCGTAATTTTTCGCATCAGGCGGTTGAAGACGAGTGGGTGGTGTCGGAAGTGCTCGCAGCTATTGCTGCTGGTACGTCACCAGAAGAAATTGCTGTAATCGTACGAACGAACCGAGAAGTTGAAGCATTTGCTGGGTTACTCCGTAAGGCGGGGCTTGTTGTGGAGGCGTCAGCCGATGGTGATATTCTCGTGCACCCAATTACGCACGCGATTGAGTCGCTCATGGCGGCAGTTTTAACTGACCGAGGTGAAGAGGCGCTTTTCTCAGTACTCCACGGTGCTTTCTGGGGGATATCGGTTAATGACTTGGTTAAAATAACCAGCGCGCGGAGCTACGATACGACACTACTTTCCATTTTGGCTGATACGGAGAAGCTTGCGTCACTCGGTGTTCAGGCAGTTGCTGCAGCACACAATATATATACCGTACTAGAGACTGCGCGTGCGCGTGAGGTGACGGAGCCGCCGCACCGGGTGCTTGAGTACGTGCTTCAGGCAAGTGGTTTTCTTAATCACGTGATGAAGTCAGATCCAATTGAGGGGGTGCGGGTGATTCGTCGGCTCTACGACGAAATTGAAGCACTAGTACTTCGCGACGGGGTAGGTACGCTCGCGGTCGTGCGCGACACGTTCGCGCGGCGACGCGCCTTTAACTTGCCGCTCAATGCCCCGTACTTGAGTACCAACCAGCAGGCGGTGCAGGTGATGACTGCACATAAATCAAAGGGGTTAGAATTTGCAATTGTCTTTATGCCGCACCTACAGGACAGTGTCTGGGGAGGTGGGGTAAAGCGTTCAAGCTTCAATATTCCACTTACTTCGAAGAAGGCGAAGGAAGCAGTAGATGCGTTTGATGATGAGCGGCGGCTTTTCTATGTGGCCATGACGAGAGCAAAGCACACACTCCACCTGTCACTCGCCGACGCAAATATGGAAGGAAAAGTTTTGATACCATCTCGATTCTTTGATGATATCGAGTATACGCTGTTACCGAAGGTGGATTCGCAAGCAGCTGAAGCAGCATTTCATCCGTTAACGACACTGTCACAGCCGGGGTCAGTGGTGGCGATTGACACGGCATTAATTGTTGCTGCTGTAGCGCATCGAGGTTTTTCAGCGACGTCATTAAATAATTACCTCAAGAACCCGTTTGACTACCTGTATCGAAATATCTTACGCATACCTGAAGTGCAGCCGACGCATATGCAGTTTGGTACCGCAGTTCACAATGTACTTGAGCTGGTGACGCGGACGCACACGAGAGACGGAAGACTTCTCTCAGTGACTGAGGTGAAGGCAGCACTCGAACGTGAGTTGGGGAAGCTGCCACTTAGTGTCAACGAGTTTACCAGGCTCCTTGAAAAGGGGTTGACGGTATTAGTGCGGTACATCGAGCATATGGCGCCGAATTTGTCGTCGCAAACCAAAGAGGAGTTTACGGTGCGCGTTATGCTTCCAACCGGGTTGGAGGTGATGCCTGAGTTACCATTGACCGGAAAGCTTGATCGTATAGATATTGGTCCAGATGGATACGCGCTTCGGGTGGTTGATTACAAAACCGGAAAGCCTAAGAGTCGCAATCAAATAGAGGGGAATACGGCGACCTCAGACGGTGGCTACAAGCGGCAGTTAACCTTTTACGCACTCCTCCTCTCGCTTCATGGCGACGAGCGCTACGTAACCAATACTGGAGTACTCTCTTTCGTTGAAGGTGATAGCAAAGGGGTAATTAAAGAAGAGTCGTTTACGATTACTGAGGCTGAAGTGGCGGCACTGAAAGAGGAAATAATAGCTGCCGTCGCGGCGCTTTGTATGGGAGACTTTTTGCGAGATGCTGCATTAGCATCAGGGAGTGAGTATGCGCACCTGATACAGCTGCTCCCGCGTGCTTGATAGTGTGCATACTCGTGTGCTACGGTACATCGTAGTGTAGCCCTAAAGGAGGATAGTGATGGCGTTTGTACTGTTCGGAGTGGGTCTTGTTTTGCTCGCGGCTGCGCGTGCGTGTACTCCACCTGAGTATACCGCGTGCGGATGCAGCGATGCTGAACATGATGACCCCGGCTGTTCGCGGTTCGGGAAAAAGTGACAGCAAAAAAGCGTGAGATTGTATCTCACGCTTTTTTTACTTTTTCGGTTATTTACTGAGCTGCGCCTCCTTCGAGTTGAGAAATGAGGTTGTCAGTGAGTTTCTTAACTGTCTCGTATGGTTGCGCCCCGTTAATTACACCCTGCTGGCCACCAACAATCACGAAGGTGTGTGGGGTGCCTTGGACACCGGCAGCGATACCGTCAGCTAGGTCAGCCGCTACCTTGTCGGCGTGGCGACCTTCATTGAGACAGGTGGTGAAGGCTGCTTTGTCGGCGCCAGCTTGTGCTGCGTAATCCGCAATCTTGGTCATGTCGGTCGGTGCATTGATCTCTCGTTCTCCGAAGATGAGGTCAGAGAATTTCCAGAATGCCTCGTTACCAGCGAGCTCAGCCACACACTCTGATGCTTCAGCAATCTTTGGTGCATTTGGGTGGAGCTGTTCGAGCGGGAAGTGACGGTAGACCCAAGCAACTCGTCCTTCGTTACCATAGTCATTCATAAGCTTTACCATGGTGTCTTCATGGAACTTCTTACAGAACGGACAGTCAAAGTCTGAGTACTCAACAAATACGATTGGCGCATTTGGGTTGCCGCGAACGTGATCAGTTTCGTCAATTGGTCGTATTGCTTCTGGAGTTGGTGCTGCGTCCTCACCCATTGGTAGGGCTCCCGGAGCAGCTGTCTTGCCAGCGACGCCGCTGAAAAAAATTGCTGCAGCAATCATGGCAAAACCAATCAAGATGGCTCCAGGAATCGCGTATGGACTACCAGCTGCTTTGGGAGCAGCGGAAGGCTGGTTTAGCGATGGAGCTACGGTTGTTTGTTCTGGTTCCATACAATATACATAATGCTTAAACGGCTATGTACAAGAGTATACCACAGCGACCTTTGTAAAGGTTTCCATCCTGGTAGATTCGACGTGGATTGGCTACAATATGCGTACTATGACACTGATTGAAGCCCTCGGTTTGGGCGTGATTCAAGGACTGACTGAGTTCTTACCTGTATCCTCTTCAGGGCACCTAATCTTGGCTCGTGCGTTATTTGGTATTGAGGACTACAACGCGCTCGCGTTTGATGCGGTGCTCCAGTTGGCGTCAATCATTGCGGTGATTATTTATTTCTTTCCTGATATCTGGCAACTCACCCAAACGGCGCTGCGCAAGCTCAGTCGATTGCCGGTAAATGGACGAGACGAGACACTGCTCTACGCCATTCTTTTAGGGACTGTACCGGCGGTTATCTTAGGCTTGATGCTCGAGTCAATTATGGAGACGCTGTTTCGCTCACCGCTTCTCGTGGCAGCGGTGTTAGTGGCTGGTTCGGTACTCTTTATGTACGCAGAGTGGCGATACCAAAAGGAGCCGCGTACTAATGAAATGACGGTGAAGAAAGGTCTCCAGATTGGATTCTTTCAGGCACTCGCTTTGATCCCTGGTATGTCACGATCGGGAGCGACGATTGTTGGGGGTATGCTCCTGGGACTTTCGCGGAGCGAGGCAGCCCGGTTTGCTTTTTTGCTAGCACTCCCTGTTATTACAGGAGCGGGAATGAAGAAGTTTCTTGAGCTTATTACCAGCGACTCAGTGATTCAGTGGGGAAGTGTACTTGTGAGTGCTGGAGCCGCCTTTCTCAGTGCCTTGCTTGCGATACATTTTATGTTGTCGTTTGTACGGAAGCATACCTTGTGGCCATTTATATGGTACCGGATTATATTGGCTGCCTTTGTGGTGTTTGTCGTCGTCTTTGGGTAGGTCAGTTGGTAGGTACTAAAAAATCGGTAGGGTAATCCTACCGATTAAGGTTTGCGGCGAACGCCCTAAGCGCTCTGTGGTGGTGCGGCATAAATTCTTTTACTTTGCAGTACACGCTATGAACACCGTGTTCACGGATGTAGAGCAGCATGGTCATGATTTCAGGGTGCGATGGTGATTGATCAGGACTCTTTGCAAAACGTTCAAAGGCAGCTCTGGTGCCCCTTGGCATGAAGGTATAGGCAACGTATTCCATGGTGACCTTCCTGTGCTCTCGTTCTCTACCTACCGTAAGCTATATTGAAAAATATGCAAGCACAAAGCCTACCTGTGGCGCCGTTTACTTAAAATAAGAGTGAGTGCGTCATCGCGCTCTCTTCTTTGTCTTTCCAGGTTGAGGTATCGATAGGGACATCTTGTTTGCGGAAGCCGTCTTTGAACTTGATGTGGCCGTGTTCCATGATGTAGTCAAAAACCTTCTTGGTGACTTTCACGTCTTGTTCACAGTACTTTTTAATCTCATCAATTTTGCCTTCGCGCCACCAGCGAACGGCCTGGAGACCATCGGCAGACTTTTTAGCACCAATCGTTGCCTTTGCCACATCATCGAGGCGTAACCGTCGGCCGAGTGAGGCGCGGATGTACTCAAGGATATCGATACTCTTGATTTGGGTGAGGTCACCCGGGTAGTACTTATTTAGAAGGGGAATATCGAAGTGGTTACTGTTGTACCCAACGAGTGCGTCTGCTCGTTCAAGAATCGGCCAGACCTTTGCAAGTTCGTCGATGGACACAGTGGTGTAGGTGTCGGTGGCTGTTTCATAAAAGGTTCCGACTGAGATATCGAGCGCGGTCGGATCATTGGAGCCAACATCTTGAAAGATGTTCTGGGTTTCGAGGTCAAAAATAATGTAGTTCATACGGTAGGTTGCCATTGTACCAGTGAATTGAGGTGGCGGTGCGTTTCAATCCCCAGCACAAGCTAGTGTTGACTGAATGATTGTAGGTGACTGCGCGTGAAAAGACAAGAAAAATCGCCCGAAACACTGAGTGTGTAACGGACGATTGTAGAGGCTGCTCTCAGCTTAGCGCTTAAAGCACGCCGGTGTGTAGGTCATCCCGCGCGCCGATGGCGAATGGATGATGGTCGTTTCGATGAATGCCCAGGCCTGCTGCGGCGATGTGTACTGCGTCTTCGGCAGTATGCCGAGGCCGACCGGGGTGCCGTCGTCGTAGTGCTGTTTCCCGGTGAACTGATCGGTCAAGATGATGGCGCACGGCGTCGGCGCGGCCACACCCGTCAGGTGGGTCGGACGAGGCATCGGGCGCGGATTCGTCTCCATGGCCGAGACCACGCTGCCGTAGAGGACCAGAAGGGTGGTGCAAAGAATGGCAAAGGTCGGTTTTTTCACTTCGTCTCTCCTCATTGCGCACTATGCGCGTTTCAAACTAAATATAGTGTGCACTATATTTCATGAAAGTCAATAGTGTAGCGCACGTACTACCTCCTGTGTGCCTCAAACTTTTGACTCGTTTCTAGGATGAGGTTTTTGAGGTCTCGCGGACTCGGTAAATGGTTAGCTCGGAATTCACCCTCACTACCGCTCGCTGTCTCCACTTCAAGTGTGCCGTAGTCAAAGAGGGTGGCAATAATCCCGCTCACGTCCACGTTGACGTCTTGGAGCTTTTCTAAGCGGAAGCTGCCGATATGACGGCGAAAGAACCCGCGTTGATCGACGAAGATAATTCGGCGATCGGTAATCGCCCAGACATCAAGGTAGTGGTTGAGGAGTGTGTTCGCGAGCGCCATCCAGATAAACAAAAGCCAGGTGAAGTAGAAAAACACAAAGTAGCCAGTGTAGCTGGAAATATTGAGGCTAATACTTGGGCTCGTATTTTGGCTTATGAGCGCAATGAGCCAGCCGAGGACAGGAAGGAGTGCAAAGAGGCCAAGGACGAAGAGTTGGGTAAAGAGCGTGAGCCAGTGACGGTGCACCACCTTAAGGAGGACCTCACCTGTTTCGAGTCGTAACGTATCGTTGTGCATATTACAAAGCTAAAAACGCCGTTGTCATACTAATGATGATAAGTATCCCACCAACAACATAGGTAAAGAATAGACTGAGGGCGCGACCGGTATTCAGGCTGTACTGCTTGACGTGGTACCCGAGAACCAACGAAAAAATAATAAAAAGAAGTACGCTGAGATAGAGTGTTCCTTCGACGAGGGTACCTAAGTATGGTGTTAAGTCGAGGGTGGTGCCGAGTTCCATAGGTATTATTTTGGCACGACGCGCCGGAGAACGCTATAGCGGAGGGTGGTGTATTGGTCGGGGTAGGTGGTTATCGTGAACCCGTGCTGTGTAGCAAGGGAAGCGACAGCTTCGGACTGGAACGGTTCATGTTCAAGCCAGAGTTCACCTTGTGGGGTGAGGTACACTGGAGCATCAGCAATAATTTTGGCAATTATTTCGAGTCCAGCTGTGCCACCAAAGAGAGCGAGGTGTGGCTCGTGGGTGGTAACACTCTCGTCTACGGTGTTGGCGGCTGCATCAATGTAGGGAGGATTAGAGAGGATGAAATCATATTGGTGCTTGGGCGGAAGCGCTGTAAAAAGATTACTCTGCACGAGCGCGTATTTCTTCATATCATATATGATAGTGTTTTCGGTAAGATTTTTGAGAATGGTCGGGAGGTGGGTTGCGTCAATTTCACCAAAGGTGACATGTGCTTCAGGAATCGCCTGAGCAACCGCGACGCCAATAGCGCCTGAGCCGGCGCAGAGGTCGAGTATGTGAAGTGCTTGCGGTCGGGATTCCATTTTTTGCCCTAGGAAAGGCCTAGAGCAAGCGAGTTTGATTGCATCGATGGCCCTTTCGACCCAAAACTCGGTTTCGGGGCGGGGGATGAGGGGTTTTGAATCGAGGTGGATAGTGCAGTTAAGAAAGGGGGTTGAGCCGATAAGGTAGGCAAGCGGTTCGCCGGCTTCAAGGCGTGCGCAGTCGGTCAAAAAACTTTCGGTTTTTTGACCGTGGTATTTCTCCTTGAGGAGCCAGGCGATTTCTTGATTATTCATGCGTTTATGCTACTATGTAACGGAAAGTTCAAATCGTCAACATATTGAAAAGGAAGGTTGACTATGCCAGAGCAAAACTGTGATGCTGCAGACAGCATAAAGTCCCTCGGTAGCACTAGGGAGGTGTATCGCAAACAAGTGATTAGTGTCCTCCAAAATATGGCCAGTCGGGATAAACTCCATGATACCGAGGTGCGCAATGCGGTGCAGGCAGCTGAAGAATTTGGGGTTGATGTCGCTTTCTTTCTCATCAAGCACCAGTATTTCAAGGGTATCACGTCCATCTCTACCGTGGCGCAGGTCATGGAGTTGGTTACCGGTATGCGGACACAAGGTTTTGCCATCTATGGTCACTATGATGGGGTGGTGCGCATATTCTGCTCAGCGTTGATTGAGGGTATCGAGCGTAGTAGCGACAAGTACGGGTCCAAGGTCAGATAAGTATATAAGGCGGGGAGCTTTACTCCCCGCCTTTTTCTCTATCTGTTATACTGCTTTACATGCAAGATACAACTCCGATGCTTGAAATTAAAAACTTGGTGAAGGTGTACGGGGCGGGAGCGAAGGCGAAGAAGGCAGTTGATGGAATAAATCTCTCGATTCCGCGAGGGTCATTTTTCGGGCTCTTGGGTCCAAATGGTGCGGGTAAGTCAACCACCATTCACTGCATTACCGGTATTGCCCAGCCGACGTCGGGACAAATCTTGGTTGATGGGGTGGATGTAGTAACCGACTATAAGCGAGCGCGCACCAAGGTAGGTCTTTCACCACAGGAATTTAACGTGGATATTTTTTCGACGCCCGTTCAGCTCATGGATTTCATGGGTGGGTACTACGGTATTAAAAAGGAAGAACGTGATGCACGAGTGGATGAATTGATTAAACGCTTTGATCTCGAAGCACACCGCGATGTGAAGTTCCAGAAGCTCTCGGGTGGTCTCAAGCGTCGCGCGATGCTCGGTCGCGCTCTGGTTCATACGCCTGACCTCCTCATCCTCGATGAGCCAACTGCTGGAGTGGATGTTGAGCAGCGTCGTGATTTGTGGGCGTACCTCAAAGAACTCAATGAATCGGGAAAGACGATTATTTTAACGTCGCACTACCTGGAAGAGATTCAGTACCTGTGTAACGATATTGCCATCATTAACCACGGACGCATTGTGGCTGAAGGAACGAAAGAAGAGTTTATGAAGGATGGTAAGTCGATTGAGGAACGGTACCTCGAGATTACCCGCGCTGATAACGAAGGACAAAAATAGTATGGATACAAACTGGATAGGGTTATTTACAATGTTTCGCCGCGAGGTGAAGCGGACACTGCGGGTAGTGATACAGACGCTCGTTGCACCGGTTATTTCGGCTGCGCTGTACCTATTTATCTTCGGGTCAGTGCTCGGTAGTAAGATTGATGACTTTGCGGGTGTACCGTATATCTCGTTTGTCTTTCCGGGTGTTTTGATGCTTTCAATTATCAATGCCTCATTCTCAAGTGCCTCGTCAGCACTCTACTTTATGCGCTTCACCCGAGGGATTGAAGAGATTCTCATTACGCCGTTCTCATACCTTGAGATGCTGATTGGGTTTGTGGGGAGTGCGGTGACACGCGCCTTAATGGTCGCGTTTCTTATTTTGCTCGTCGGTCTCCTCTTCGGGGCAGTGAGTTTGGTGAATCCACTTGGATTTATTTTCTACATCGCGGCTATTTCAGCTATCTTTGCGATGCTCGGGATTATTGTAGCGCTCTGGGCAGAAGGGTTTGAGCAGTTGCAGGTCTTGAACACGTTTGTGATTACGCCGCTGACGTACCTTGGTGGTATTTTCTACTCGGTTACGTTTTTGCCACCGGTCGCTGCACTCATTACGAAGCTCAACCCGTTCTTTTACTTTGCGGACGGTGTCCGCGGTTCAATGATTGGGTACCATGAAGCAAACACACAGATTGGACTCGTGGTGATTATTGGTCTCGTCCTTGTACTTGGCGTGATTGTGACGCAGCTGTTTAAGCGAGGGTGGAAGATTCGCGCGTAGTAGCGGCTATTCGTATACTTCTGGAATAACCCGTACCGTAATGCTTTCGCTCATTGGTCCGACTAGAGTGTCGCAGCTTAGGGTGAACGTGCGCTGATTGGTGAGGGGGTCAGTCTCAATGCTGCCAGCAGCACCAACAGCTATTCCGCTACTCAAACCTATGAGGTTACAATTATTTACACCAGTATCTGGCGTGACGCTCCAGGTGAGACTTGCAGAGGTACCACTGCGGATTATTGGTGAAGTTGCCCGCAACGACATAACGGGAGGTACGGCACTAACACCTACAGTCACGTTTCGGGTGGCATTAGCGATGCCGTTGCTGCAGGCAAGAGTGTAGGTGGTGGTGGTTGCAGGTGTGACTGAACTTGTTCCAATCGTTCCGTTCGTGAATGCAAACCCTGGATCCCAGTCTGCGCTACAGGCAGTAGCGTTATTGATACTCCAAGACAGCAAGCTACTACCCCCGAGAACGACGCTTACCGGTGTGGCTGTAAGGCCAACGACAAGGGTTGAACCAGCACTGCCACCGGTGTTGCCGTTACGATCTGGAATGATGGTACGTGATGATTCGGTGATGTTGCCCGCGACGTCACGTGTTACAGCGTAGAGCTCATAGGCGTAGTCACGACTCACTTCAACAGCAGTGCTCACAGTCTGCGGATCAACCCAAGTTCCGTAGTACTGACCCATAGCTAATGGAAAGCTCTGTGCGATGACCGTCTCCGCTCCGGTGTTTCGGTTCAGGATAATTATTTCAGTACTTGAGAGACCAGAGG
>JACCDG012090704.1_pt1 | contig 25719 bp, 26 predicted proteins | sample 7442471 | NCBI WGS metagenome assembly JACCDG01 (sample SAMN15323444, study PRJNA562643) | freshwater metagenome | isolation source: river surface water | place: USA:Blue River Watershed | collected 2017-08-17 | reverse complement strand
TAGAGGGGTTTGCTGAGGGCGCTAAAGTGAGATTCAAAGTGATAAAAGATTCTGGCCGTCTTGTGATAACGGAGCTAGAACTAGTATCGGAGTAGCGCGGTGCGGCAGAGAAGTTATTTCCCTAAAAAAACGGCGCCTATCTCTACTAAGGCCCCACGAGCAAAAGCTACATGCCTATAGAAGTTCTTTAATCGCCTGGCGAAACTCTGTAATGCTCTTTTTGCCTTGAATTCGCCGAACGACTTTGCCGTTTCTATCAATCAGATAAGTGGTCGGAACGACTTCGTTCCAGGTTGGATCGATGACGCTGGCAAGCTCGTCCATCTCTGGGCCCTGACGAGCGTAAGTGAAGAAGTCCGGGAAATACCTTTTCCGAAATCGCTCGACTTCCGTTGCACCTGGCGAGGGATCATCGACAGCGACGCCAATCAACACGACTCCGGATGCTTTCACTTCATTTGTCACGGTAAGTAGATCAGGGACTTCCCGCAAACATGGCACGCACCACGTTGCCCAGAAGTTCAGCACAATAACTTTCCCGCGGGCGGATGCCAAAGCGGACTTAAAGTCCGCCGCGTTGATTGGTTTAGCAGATATCTCCGCCGACAGAGGCTGAGCGCAACATATAAATAATCCAATAATGAGAAATCCACGGAGCGCTTTCATAGGCCTTACTTGTCTGTGAGTGTAGTTGACCAGATCCGATCCGCTTGTTGCCAGAGTAGCTGGAAGCTTCCGTCTGACCGCGTAGCCGTGATTGGAAACTGAGACACACCAGGGTTGGAGTCGAGCTCTTTGACCTCTCCTACGGGTTCGCCTGTCAGGCTATAAAATCGGTAATACACCCGGCGCGGGGCGCTTCCGACCTTGGCGTGCCATGCGAGCAAAACGCGGGATCCGTTGACGGCGATCGTCGGTGCATCAGACACCGCCGCGCTTGGATGGACGATGCCGTGCGGTGAAAATGTTTTTCCCCCATCATTTGATATAGAGAAAATAACACCGGGTGTGGCTTCCCCACCGTTGTGAACAGCAGCAAAAATACTCTTGCCATGAACCGCAATAACCGTCGGTTTAAGCGGGCAACCGTTTATTTGCCACGGAGCGCCGCCGACGGATTGTCGGTCCTGTATCGGTTCGTCTTTCTGCGATAGCGTCATGACGGTCGCAGGACGGAAGCTATCCTTTTCCACACGTCGCGAACCCATGATGATCTCGGACTTTGAGTTCGCGACTGCGGTCAATTGGCAGCATGGGCAAACGCTCGTATCAATCAATTGTTTGTCGGTTGTGAAAGTTTTCCCATCATCACGTGAAGCGCTTCCGTAGAGGGCGCCGGAGTCACTGTCTGGTTTCATGTGCCGAGTGTCGATCCAGTACACATGAACACTGCCATCAGGTGCGGAGGCCATCGTTCCGAACGCAGCGGCACTCGCAAAACCGCCGTGGATGACATCGCTCATATCTTGGTCTGTAATCGACGATAGTCGCTTCGGCGAGTCAAACGATTGACCGCCATCGATCGAGCGTGTGTAGTGAGTCGTCAGTAGTGTTTTATTCAGCTTGGGGTGAATGTCGTTTGCGGAGTACGCGACATGCCATGTCCCATTGGGCGTGCCGACGATTCTGGGGCGGCTAAGCTGTTGTCCCCATACGACGCCTGATGAGGCGTTGACTTTCGTGGGTGCGGAGAAAGTATTTCCCCCATCTTTGGAAATCGCGACATAGACGTCCGTGACGGCGAGATGGCGATCATGGTTATGACCGCCATCGGCTGGCTGATCTTGGGGTGAGCGATCAACCCACAGTACAGCGACATCGCCTTTTGAGTTGACTGCGATATCCGGCGCAGACGCCTTATGTCCTTCAGGCGAGAGACCTATCGGACTGCCACTCGCTAACGAGGCGAGTGTGGCCAGAGCGGTCGTCAACAACATGATGAAAAGTTTCATAGTTGCGTTCCCCTTCTAATTTCCTTTATTCCGGCACGGATGGCTGCTGCAATATAAAACAGAAATCCGATGTTGAAGAAAAGATGATGGATATGAAGCAGTAGAGGATTTTCCGGCCTGGTTTCGTGGGTGCTCGTATCATAGACCTCGATCCCGATTCCAAGCCAGACAAATATCCCTTTCAAAACTACGCCGCCAATTCCAAGCGCTGCACCGAGAGGGATCAAGCGATCGGTCGACCGATCGGCTCTCCACAATGCTAAGCCACAGAGAAACGCCAATATCGCAAGAACCTCAGAGAGGGCGCGCTGGCTGAAAATACGGGTAGCGCCGACGCTCGATACGGCGAGAAGATACGGGCAGAGCGTGAACACTCTGGTTAGCGCCCTCGCATTCATAAGGGTCGAGGCTGCTCCCCCGAGAGCGCGACGTCAAGGGTGCTAAAGTCATACGGTCATAGGGGTAAAAATGAAGAAAACGACACTAAAGTTTCTGTGCGTATTTCTGTCGGTCTTGAGCGTGGTAACCGTTGCCAACGCCGAACCCAGACCCACCTTTTCTCGCATCGTGTTTAGCGACACTCCATCTGGTGGACAGCCCTCGGTGGCGCTCGAACCGGATCGCGGATTCATCGTGACTTGGCAAAGTACTCAGCAAGACGTGACTTCGCTGAACTGGCTGACTCTGAACTTTGATGGCGAGCAAACCGGAAGGGGAGTTATCGCTCAAGGCTCGAACTGGTTCGTCAATTGGGCAGATACACCGGCGCTCGCGGTGCTCGATAATGGCGATTGGGTGGCGTTTTGGCTAGAGAGAAATGATCCATCGACGCCCGAAGGCTATGACATCCGAGTCGTTCGTTCGAAGGATCGGGGAGCCACTTGGTCGATGCCCATCTCCCCCCACCGCGACGGAACGAACACACAGCACGGCTTTGTATCGATGATTGCTGCCGGAGACGATCGGCTCCTGATGGCATGGCTCGATGGACGCCGCGCAGCATCGGCAGCTACCCACACCTCTGATCACTCTGCGCATGACCATGAGAGCGCACCAATGACGCTGCGCTCTGCCGTCCTAAGCCGAGCTAACCAGATCTCTGAAGAGTTCGAAATTGACGAGAAGACTTGCAGCTGCTGTCAGACCGATATGGCGAGATGGGCTGGTCAGACGTTAATCGTCTATCGAGACCGCACTGACGATGAGATACGCGATATTTCTGTCGCACAACGATCCTCGATCCGTTGGGGATCTCCCAAAGCAATTCATAAGGACGGTTGGAAAATTGAAGGCTGTCCCGTTAATGGTCCGGCTATCGCTGTTGGCGGCAGAAAGGGTGTAGTGTTCTGGCCAACCTTTGTGAACGATCAGATGACGTTGCGCTATGTCGTTGCCGAGTCTCCTGAAGCTCTAGCGAACGGATCGCGTATGAATCAGCTACAGCTTCCGGCGACTCCATCAGGTCGCGTCGATACGGTCGCTTGGCATGACGGTTTTCTCTTGACCTGGATCAGCCGTGCTAGGGACCGTCCGGCTGTGGAAGTCGCAGCCCTCGATGCGAATGGTCAAATTTCCTTTGGTGCTCCAATCGCCGAGCCTGCGCTGCGCGGGCGATCAACCGGGTTTCCGCGTATCGCCAGCGACGGGAAGAGAGGGCTTGTTGTATGGCCGGAGTTAGGCAGTGATGGAACTCCGGTAATCGGAGCCGCGTTATTAAAATGAGAAATATCTTGTCAAAACAGAATCCTGTCTACCCGATCACTTTCTTTGAGATCTGACTAAGCTCGATGTGCAAAAGTGTTTTTGATCGCGAAAACTCCTGTCAAAAATCTGATACTTACTCACACATTTTTGCGCGCCGCTTGGTGACACGCCTACGTCATTGATGGCCAATAGGGATTTCTTAGTCCAGTCTTCTCATAATCCCTTGGTCCTTGGTTCGAATCCAAGCGGGCCCCGTCTTCTGGACGAGAAAGGCTCGAAGCCTATCCGACAGTCTCGCGAGAAGAGTCAACAAGTAAAATTTCACTTACTTATGGTAGACACCACATTCGGAATCCCTCTCTGCATCGAGGGCGCACCATGCACTTAACCACGATTCGTGGCTGACAGGCGATGATCATGAACTCGGTTGGGAGTGGATAAGGTATTTAGGATTCTGGCTGAGTTACTGGCTGACTCGACGCGAGCCGAACCCGCAGAGGTTACCAGAAACAGAATGAAAGTTTGCACAGATCTCGAATCTGCACGACAAAGGTTTTTTTCGGATAAAAGCCGGATATGGCGCGATCTAAGCGATAGATTGAGAAGAATATTTTAACCACAACACTCTTGATTCGCCCTAAAATGCAGAGCGGTTGAAAAGGGATAGCGTTGCGATGTTGCTGCTCGTTTCTAATCGCAAAGTGTGTGATCCAGTCGTACGACTGTAAACACTCCGCGATGGGGAGACAGAATGGTTCAGTAGAGTGGCATAGGGCCAAATTTATCTTGCCTTCTACAATCTACATTGAGGCCTGGCACTTCTAGAGTGATGCGATCTGCCTTAGGTGCGGCACGACTGGTTTCCAGCGGTTGCAGCGCTTCCGATTCGTGCAGCGTTAATCGCAGCTCATCGTCGAGCCCGAAGCCGTCTGCCGCCGGATACGAAGCGCGCAGCAGCATCCAATACCGCACAGCGCCGTCCGCTGTTTGGGCTGTGCCCTTACCGCCGCGATCATACGACTCGACAGTACGCTCGCCCTTCAAATCTCTGACTCTGCAAGTGTATGGCCTCGCACGATTTAGTCGCGTATGAGTGCGGTCTTCGCGCCCATTGAAGCGTTTACCATCTAATTTGTTGATGTCGTAAATCCAGAGTGTTTCGGGCGACAACACCCACTCGGCGTCCGAAAAAAATTCTTTGCCAGATGTAGTGGTAAAAGCACAGGTTCCGGGGCCGTGACGGCGTTTGTCCTCGGTACGCCCTTCGAGTCGGCCCACGATCTGGTCCCCATCGCGGCGCCAGACGAAGTCGCAATTAATCGCCTGTTCGCTCATCCGTACCTGCGACCAGAGCTTCGGTCGATCCTGCAGGTTAACGTAAGGCTCTGCGTCAGCCATCGCTTGACCGCGAATCAGGACGATACCGCGAGCCTCGTCGATCGAAGCCTTGTACAGTACCTGAGTACGGCTAAACAGAGGCCCGTCGCGGCCCGCGATGTTGACCTGACCGTAGAACACATGGGAGCCGATATGCGGCGCATCGATACGACTAAAACTACGGTACCACGGATCGTGTTCACCCTCAGCCGGCATTCGCACGGTTCGCTCATAGTGCAGTTGCGGCTCCGAGCTCCATTCACCCGGCAGCCACGCCACCAGATCCTCAAGGATCGATTCTAGCTCGCGACGATCGAAGTCATATGCCGGGCCAGTAGCGATAGTCACGTCGGATTCCGCCGATGCTGCGGATGCGATGAGTACCGCAAGCGAAGTAAATACAGCGCTTCGCCAACTTTTGACGAGGGACCGACTTGAAATCTCAGACATGTTGGTTAACTCGATTGTAAGAAGGGCGTTACGCAAATCGCACGGGTTTACAGACTTCTGCCAACGCCAATAAAAAAGCAAGTTTTGTCCTTCGACTTGCCGCTAAGTCGGAGCGGACTGTACTTATTTGTCCTCTAACACCAACCCCAGCGCGAGAGGAACCAACGCCACACAATGGTTAATGATCGCGGAGGCATTGCCTTTTACGGAGCGAAATGCTATCGGGAATCACATCACTCTTGACTATAACGGAAAACTGTAAGTATGAACATTTACAATAAGCAGCGAAAAATAGTTCTACTTGGTTTGCTCCTCGTTACCGGCGTCGCCTCAGCAAACTCTGCGAGAGGGCAACAGACCGTTGCTGCAGCCGATCAAGGCCTTCAGGAAGTCATCGTCTCGGCACGCAAGCGGGAGGAAAGACTCCAGGACGTCCCCATTTCGATCACGGCTTTTACAGCCGATGCCCTAGAACAGCGCGGCATCGAGAGCGTATACGACATCGGGCGACTTACGCCCAATCTGTCCTTCAACCAGACATATGGTCGCGTTTTTGACCGTCCGGTGATCCGCGGTATGTCCCAGATTCTCGGTGAGCGCACCGTGTCGTTCATCGTAGACGGTGTTTACATCGCAGGTAACATCACCGGAGCGGATCTTGACGACATAGAAACTGTCGAAGTGCTCAAGGGTCCGCAGGCGACGAATTTCGGTCGCGGCTCCCTCGCGGGCGTGATTAGCTATCGTACAACTCCCCCGTCGAACGAATTCAAAGGTAAGGCCTCTGTGTCCGTCGGTGACGACGGCTATAAGGAATTCGCCGCAAATATCACTGGTCCGCTGCTCGGCGACACGCTGAGTTTTAAGCTTGGCGGGCGCTTTTACGAGTACGACGGACAATATACCGGGCGCAGTAGCGACGGTCGGAACCCGACCTTCGGGGCTGAGCAGACCAAGCGGGTATCCGGCGCACTGCGCTGGGCTCCGAGCGACGGGTTCGATGTTACGGTGCGCGCTTTCGAAGCACAGAACTCTGACGGTCTGTACAACAACATAATTTTTAAGACGCTAAACTGTTTTCAGACGGCGCCGGGCGCGCGCGGCGGCAGCTTCTGTGGAGAGATTCCCGAAATCCCACTAAATGGCGGTATCGGAGTCGACCTCGCCGACATCGAGCGCCAAGGCAAGCCCGGCGTCGCTCAGGACAGCTCCCTTTACAGCGTCGAGGCCAACTGGGATATCGGTCCCGGTATCGTGACCGCGCTGGCGAGCTGGAATCGTCAGGACGAGGACTGGATAGTCGACGACTACATCATCAATTCTCCGACCAGCGGCCTCCAGTCCCAAGCACCGGGTCCGACTATGACCGTCACCAACCCGGGTAATATCACCCGCTTGATCCAAGTCAAGGAATATCAGTCGCAGGAACTTCGTTTCAACGCGAGCCTCGGGGATAAACTCAACTGGGCCATCGGCGTATATAACTACGAACAGGAGAACACCGGCCTCAATGGTGGTCCGCGCTACAACGTAAACCTTGCTAGTGGGGCGCCAGCCTCCACCAATACCGGCCCGACCGGCACGCTTCGCGAGATCTCCCAGCCCATCTCGCCCTTTGAGATCCAGAATCAGGCTGTTTTCGGAAGCGTCAGCTACGATCCGAGTGAGCGTTGGCACCTCACCCTCGAGGGTCGGTATGCGCGGGACCAGCTTATAACGAACAACGCCGTTCAGGTCGGTGGAAACTGTGCGCGGGTGCTTGAGGCAAGATTCAAAAGTTTCACGCCTCGAGGAACCGTTCGATTCGATTTCACTGAAGACTTAAACGTCTATTTTTCGATTGCGCGCGGCAATAAACCCGGCGACTTCAACAATTCGCTTTGTAACGCTGCTATCCCCCTTGTCGAGTTCCAACGCCTCTCGACCATCACGCCTTTAAGCGTCGCCGAGGAAGTCTCTTTAAACTACGAAATTGGTAGCAAAATGCGCTTGCTCGATGGACGCATGAGCCTTGAGGCCGCGTTGTTCTTCACGGACTGGAGCGATCAGCAGGTGACTAGTAGCCAGACTTACCGCAACACCCTCAATCAGAGTGCGAACATTTCGCTGACGACCAATGCCGGTAAGACCGAGGTCAAGGGGCTTGAGCTGAACTGGCTCTGGAAAGTAAGTCCGAACTGGGATCTCAACGCCTCCTATGGCTACACCAATGCCGAGTTCAAAGAGCTTTGCGATAACGTATATGCCGTTTTGACAGCGAGTCCCGTGACCACCGCCGGTCCGTGCCCTAGTGCAATCGCCTCGGCGACGACGGTCGCGAACTTCGTGAACGTAGCTGGGTTCCAGACCGCAAACGCGCCCGAGAGTACATTCGCCGCCGGCGCAGAGTTCCGTACACCCCTGGGCACCGACTGGTTTTTCTTTGCGCGTGCCGATCTCTCGTACCAGAGTGAACGGTTCGCTGAGGTTTACAACCATGCGTCCACCGGCGATTCAACGCGCGTCGATGCGCGCTTCGGCACGGAGACCGACGCCTGGAAAGTTACGGTCTGGGGTCGCAACCTCGGCGACAACCGCAAGCCGGACTCTGTAGTACGGTTTTTTGACCCGGACTCAGGTGTCAGATTTACGCGCGCGTATCAGGTGCACTTTCCCAACGGACGGCAGTATGGCGTGACCGCTTTTTACAGGTTCTGAGATCCGCGTTCCGCCGTTCTGCGTCACGGCCCTTAGAGTTCGTGTTTGCGACAGAGGTGTTTTTGCCCCGTAAAACATATTTTTCGCCGCTGCCGCTACCCTTATAGCTGCCACCCTGGCGACGATGTGATGCTCGATCCGGCCAAATCCGAGGACGCTTTGCTGCTGAAGCGAAAGATGACCTGTTCGCTGAAGGACGGCCGGACGGTCATACACTGGGGGAGGGGCAGCATGCTTAGCCAAGTGCCCGGGGAGTGTGACTGCGTAGTGTTCAACTGCGGGGTTTGAACATCCATTAGCGCAGCAGTTTGAGAGATCCGAAGCACGCTCCCGGCTTCCGCGCCGTGTCACGCGAGGTCATGCTCTACTCGATCCTCAGACCAACGAGGTGCTGCGCCGCTGGAAGAGCCTGTGGAGCAGCGAGGAAGTCGACGTCGTGCACGTCGCCAACGATCTCGTCAATGCACGCGACTGGCATTGCTCGCTGGACAAAAGGACGAAAACCCCGTCGATCGGAACGATAACCCGTCCTTTTACGGACGACCTGCTCCGCGAAGGCGGCGGTGCTGCGCAGCTGTTTTACAAGAGCGCGCTCGCCGGCGAATACCAGGGCTACGTCGGCGGGACCTACGACGCGATGGAATTTGGCACTTCCGCTGCGTCCGCCATTGAAGCGCCAGATGCGGGCAACAGCGAACTCCAGGATATCCTGATCTCGTGGGTCAGCATCTCGCGCTGTTGCCGTGGATGAACATGGGCGACCGGGACCGGCCTAGGGTGTTCGATACGGGCGGCATGCGCCTCGACTGGTTGGAGCAGCTGCCAGAGGTCGTGTGCCGAGAGGTCGATCTCCGCACCCGACGTACAAAGCGCCTCCACGACTCGATGATCCGGGTCCGAACGAGACCTCCTAGACGGTGTTCGAGAAATTCATAGATGCGCGTCGGGCGAAGGAGTCGCCGGCGAATTGACCAGACCGCTGTGACGCTTTCGCAGCCAGAGCCAGAGGCCTGAGCCGAGCAGCATGGCTGGTATGAGTCCGACCAAGAACCAAAGCCACTGCGTCAACCGTCCGCCGAAGCTGCCGAAGTGCCAGGGCACCATGCTCGCGAACAGCCGGCCGCCCGCGTCGAGTGAGTCGAAGCGATCGACCCGCAGCACGGTCCCGGTCGTCGGATCAAGAAACATCCGGTGCCGCCCGGGGACATTGTCCCCGGGCAGCCGAAATGAAAGGCTTGCCGGTCGTTGCAGCGTGCGAGCTGGGCGTAGCTCGTCAAAGCGCGCGGTCGGTTCGGCCTCGCGTGCGTTCTGCAGCATCACGGAGAGTGGGGCGAAGGTGAGCGGTGCATCGCGGCTAGACTCCGTCGCTGGGTGATACAGGACGGCTGGCGGGGTTACGCTGGCCGCACCGCTTGCGAGAGTCAGTACTGCCGTAGCGGTGCCGCGAAATGCAAAATAAAGTCCGGTGAGCGTAATAAGCATGATCGCGAGCCATGAAATGATACCGCTCGCGCCGTGGATGTCGCGCCAGCGGGCTGCAGCCGGCTGGCGACGTATATTCAGTGCACTACGCCATCGGCCGGATCCCGGCCACCACAGCACTGGTCCGCTCAACGCCAGGGCCAGCAGCGCAAGTGCTGCGATGCCATTGATCTTTAGACCCAGTTCGCCCGCGAGGAGTGCGTAGTGGAAATCCTGCAGATACCACATGATGCCCGCGGCCCTGCGCCGCTCACCGAGTATTCGCAGGCTGTAGGGATCTACGTAGACGCTGATCAGATCGGCAGCCTTTAGGGTCGGTGGATTACGCAGCTGCAGCACGACTTCAATCGATTCGTGCGCCGTCGCTGGTACAAGCACCTTCGAGAGCTCGCGCGCGGGATATTCGCGCAGTGCGTGAGCCACGGCCTCGTCAAGGCTGAAGCGTTCGTCCCGGAGCTGCACCGTCAGCCAGTTGGAGACCTGCCAGCGTTCTATGTCAGCGCGAAACACCAACGCGCTGCCACTTAGGCCGAGAAGTACGATGTGCAGGCCAGCGACCAGCCCGACCCACACGTGGATCTTGAAGACGAAGCGCCTCATTGGTGCGCCCACGCGTCGCCGGGATTCATATCGGGCCCTGGACCGGCGAGTGCCCTTGAGTGTCGTAAGCGTTGTGTCGCCTCATGTTTATCACGCCGCGTGCCACCGCCGAGGCGATGGCAACGATAATGGAATCTCTCTTCATGAATATTGATCTCTGTGTATTTCTTTGTCTTGCGAGGAGTAAGATTGTCATGGGTTCGGGCATGGTGGCTCGTACCGTATCTGCGTGCGGAAATTGGAGCCGCGGCTGCCATGCAGCACCGCTGTGCCGAAAGGCGCGAAAGACTGGTCTGGATTCGAGTGGCCTTCTAATCGTAATCCGCTGCGCACCTAAAAACGCCATGAATGAGCCTATCGTGTAGAGGTTTCTATACGCACTCTTGCAGTTCATCATCGGCATTGTGCTTCGCAAGCTCGTTTTGATTGGTTTTATTTATTGCTCTTAGTTTAGGTAGTGCTTTTGGGGGCTTGTCATGACGATTTGAGCACTGGGAGCTATTTCTACCGCGGCCAGCGCAACGATGGGTCGCTTACGTGAAAAGTCTTGTTGATGCATGCCGGGTTGTTGATGCATGCCAACGTGAGTCGCGCAAGGTCGGATCGGGTCATAGGCGTAAGTACCCCGTCATCCTCTGTCAGCACTGCCTTTCCGGTGGCGGGATGGGTCGATGGATAGAGACGCGCATTGCGAATGATAACGTAAGGCACTCCGCTCGAACGAAGAAGATCCTCGCCGATCCCCTGATCTTTAAGTCGATCGAATATTCCCGGAACCCGCTCCCAGTCGAGGTTGCGAAATTTCTCGATGTTGCTACCTGCGCCGACTGCTCCGTGATGAATGAAAAGCCGGGTTCCGGTCTTGCGGGCATTGCGAGTCAATGACGCCATGATCTTTTCGTAAAAATGAATGTCACCATCTTCGACTCGAACCGCATTGATCACGACGTCGAAAGTCGTCGTGGAAAAAACGCGATCGACATCCGCTGCGTTCAGAAGATCTCCTGTGACCCACTCGATGGGTGGGCTCGCCGCAGACGGTGGCTCGAAACCCGTGCGATCCGACCCGCTACGGGAAAATATCGTGATTTTCGCTGGAGTTTTTCGCAGCTCGCCGACGATTGCCCTGCCTAGCTGGCCAGTGCCGCCCAGTACCAGTACCGTTCTCGGCGTGTTGGAAGGAGAGATCGTCGAGCTGACTTCCGTGGCTGCTCCGCCCGGACCGTGCAAAGAAAAAAATGCCACCGCCAGCGCCGCGAGCAGTCGTCGTTTGGAGTTGTCCGCCACGTGGTTCTCCCGGATGCGAAAAGTCCGTACGGATGTCGATGAATCATTATCGTCGTCCGGATGGGGGCTGCGTGTCACTAAAAATTTTTAACCGGCAAGTCGGCTGGTCATGGTTGCTCATGGCGATCGTGCCCATGGGCACGGCGGGCGCGCAAGCGCCGCTACCCAATGACCCCATGGAACCCATCGCCGATGCGCGTGATGCCATCGCGGGGCCGCTATCAGGCGCCATTCTCGTCACCCGCGACGTAGCCTTGCTGAGAAAAACCTATGTCGATGGACTCGGCCTCGTGATGCGGGGTCCGCTGCGCCAATCCGCAGAGACCGTGACCGCGCAACGACGGTTGTGGGGAATGCCTCCGGACATGTCGTGGGAGGTGTACGTACTGGAGCGAGAGGGTGTCGCTGACGCGATCAAGCTCATTGCGGTGATACCCGATCGCGAAACTCCGGTGATACGCCGCAGTTTCGATCGCGAGGAGACCGGCCCTTATGCGCTTGGCTTTCCGACCCGCGACGTGGAGATGATCGATCAAAGAATGATCGACCGGGGATTCAAGCGAACACTTCCGACCGTCAACCGTTACTCGCTTCAGCTTCGTGACGGTACGCCTTATCTCATCACTGAGGCTAGCTACGAGGTTGCAGATAATACACGCCTCGTCGTGCTCTCGCGTGGTAACGGTTTGCCCCAAAATGGAACGCTCGACCCCGTCACTGGGATGGGTGGTCCGGCGTACTCAAGTTTGATCGTCGAAAACTCCGCAGCCATGGAGTCGTTCTTCACGCAGGTTCTCGATTTCGAACGACGTACCAGTCGCGAGTGGAGCAACTTTTCGCCGCGCTTCAGATACGTGACTTTGCATGCGCTCGGCGCCCGCACCGGGAATCTCGGACTCGTGGAATATGCCAGTGAAGATCGACGAGCGGGGATGGGTGTGCCACCGCGGCCCCCAAACCGGGGGCTCGCGGGCTGGACGTTTCCGGTCCGTTCGCTATCCGCGATTTTACGTCGTGCAGAGGCTTACGGAGCGACCGTGCAGGCTGGCCCGACGGTCTTTGACGATCCGCGTTTCGGTCGGGTGACGGCAGCGAGCCTGCTTGCTCCGAACGGATTCCTGATCGAAGTTTTCGAGATATCTAGCAGGTGATCCTAGACATCGCTATCAAAGAATTTCTGCAGACTTCGCGCGACGGTCGTTTTCGACTGGCGGCCGCGTTGTTCATCATGCTGACGGCGATAGCCTTTTTCACTGCCTCGCAGCGTTACCAATCGCTTTCGGCGGAGCGGACGCGTGCGCAGCAGGAAGTTGCCCTGCAATGGATGGAGCAGGGCGAAAAGAACCCGCACTCGGCGGCCCACTACGGCCAATACGCATTTCGTCCGGCGTTGCCCCTCGCGTTCTTCGATTCTGGCGTTCAGGCTTTCGAAGGGGTGTCGATCTGGCTCGAAGCGCACAAGCGAAACTACGCAGTAGGGCGGCCTGCAGACGACATGTCACCGCTTGCGCGTTTCGGCGAAATCTCGCTGGGGTACATGTTGCAAGTCCTCTTGCCGCTGATTTTAGTGTTGATCGCCTACCCGTCGTTTGCAGCGGAGCGAGAGTCGGGAACGCTACGGCAAGTGATGGCGAGCGGCGTCACGGGCGGTCAGTTGTTCGTCGGTAAATTCGTCGGTCTCTCGGCCTCGGCGCTGCTGCTGATGCTGCCCATCGTCGGATTCTCGTTGCTGGCACTTGGCTGGTCGTCGGGGGCGATGTGGTTGTCACACGCCGTTTTGCTATGCGCCCTCTATCTCTGGTACGTCGGGCTGATGCTGGGACTTGCCCTGCTCGTCTCGGCAGTCGCGGCGACGGCCCGTACGGCGCTGATGATTTTGCTGATCATCTGGGCGTTCGGAAATTTCGTGGTACCGAGAATCGCCGCCGACATGGGTCGACTTGCGTCGCCGACGCCGTCCGCCGACGCATTGTTGCGAGCCATCGAAAATGATCTGGCGGCAGGAATCGATGGCGAGACACCCGCGGCGAAGATCGAGAGGAGACGACGGCAGCTCCATGCCCTTTACAAAGTCTCCTCCGATGCAGAATTGCCGATCAACATTCAGGGCGTGATATTCGGCATTCAAGACGAAATTTCGGATGCGGTTTACGACCGGCACTTCTCAGCGCTCGAAGCGGCGATTGATCGACAGATAGATATCTTCGAGGCCGCAAGCATCCTCTCGCCACGCATGGCAGTCATGCTGGTGTCACAGGAACTTTCGGGAACCAGCATCGGGCATCAGCGTCAGTTCGCAAACGGTGCCGAGGCTTTTCGCCGCGAACTCATGGGTACGTTGAACCGCGACATCACGCTCAACTCGCGTTCGGGTGACAACGCTTATCGCTCGAGTGCAGATCTGTGGCGTGAGGCGGGCGAATATCGCTTCGTACCGGAGCAACTTGGGGCAAGCATCGCGCGCTGCGGTGCGCCTCTGACGGTACTCGTTCTATGGAGTCTCTTGATCGGCGGGCTCGGCTGGGCCTCGGCGCGTCGCCTCGGAACGATCGGTTGATGCGTTCGGCAGATCTTTTAGTCGGCGAACTCACTCTGCTGCGTCGCGAGAAAATACTCCCGTGGGTGCTCTTCGGCCTGTTGCTCGCCATGGTATTTGCAGGAATCAGCGGCCGCATGATCGTCAACGATCAACGGATGGTCGCCATCGCAGCGAGCGAGGAGGCGCGTGTGTTCGTCGACTCGCTGAAGCTGCAGGCCGAAGCTGGCACCGAGACGGCGCGTTCGCCCGGTGCCGTCGCCTACAGTGTCTTATCGGTACCCGTGACCAAGGCGGCAACGCCGCTCGAGGGACTGGCGATCGGTCAGAGTGACCTGCTGCCAGACACATACCGACTCACCGCACGCGGAGCACACACCTTTCTCGGACGCACCGATCCCGAAAATTCCTTGCGTCTCCTTTCGGGTAATTTCGATGTCGCGTTTCTCGTTGTCTGGGTATTGCCCTTGTTGGCAATCGGTCTTCTTTTCGACGTCGTCGTCGGCGAGCGCGAGCGAGGAGTTCTGTCACTGGCAATGGTGGCCGGTGCAAGTGCCGGCCGTTTCGTTTGGCATAAATGGTGGGCGAGATTCCTGCTTTTGGCGGGCGTTACGACCGTTTCCATCGTGCTTGCCGCGTTGATACAAGAACCCGCTCTTACGGCAACGACGGGTTATTTGTTGGCGGGATGGATCCTCACGAGTCTCGTTTATCTCGCATTTTGGTGCGCCCTTGCGCTCTTCGTCAGTATCGGGGCGAGCAGTTCGGAGGCGGCTGCAACGCGCCTCGTCGGGGCATGGCTGGTTTTCGTCGTGCTGGTACCGACAGTCACCAACCTGATCGCGGGTAGCGTGGCGCCGCCACCCTCCCGAGTAGAGTTGACGGCGACGCTGCGCGAAGCAACCGAACAAGCAGACAAGGCGATCGCCGCCGAACGTGATCGCTGGTTCTTCGATCACCCCGATCTGCGGGGCGACATGGATCGCCGGGCGTACTATTTGAGCGTCGCCCGCTCCGAGGCGGGTATCGAAAAGATCATGACGCCTCTACTACAGGAGTTTGCGCAGAATGCTCGCGACCAGCAGCGCGTCATCGAGATACTGAAGTACCTGTCGCCCGGGACCCTGACGTTCAGATCGCTGACTGCGCTTTCCGGCAGCGACGGCCTTCAGCACGCCAACTTTCACGACGCCGTCGTCGCCTATCATCACGCATGGCAGGATTTTTTCGTGAAACGGGTCGAGAGCGACACGCCGCTGACGGCAGAAGACTATGACCGGCTGCCGATGTTCGTGGCCCCGCAGATCGACGGGCGCGCGCTCATGGCATCGTCATCGATCCCGTTATTGGCGATGCTTGCGTTGACTTGCTTGCTTTGTCTGAAGGGATCACAACAGCTCCGTAGCGCCGAAGTGGTCATCGGTGCACACTCTCCGGGAGGGAGCAGATAGTGTTGGAAGCCATCGGACTGACCAAGAACTACGGCGAGGTTCGTGCCTTGCGCAGTCTCGATCTGCGTGTGAATTCGGGTGAAATTTATTGCCTGCTGGGGGCCAACGGCGCTGGAAAGACGACCACGCTCAATATATTTCTCGGATTCGTTAGGGCCACTTCCGGTATCGCGAGGATTGATGGCATCGACGTGGGTCAGAACCCTACCGCGACCCGCAAGCGAATTGCGTATATCCCCGAGACGGTGACGCTTTACGGCGCCCTGTCCGGGCTAGAGAACCTCGACTATTTTTCCAAGCTCTCTGGAACCAGACATTCGACACAAGCGCTACGGGCGTTTCTCGAACAGGCGGGGCTGGCCGTCGATGCGCACGACCGCCCTTTGCAAGGCTATTCGAAAGGCATGCGGCAAAAGGTCGGGATCGCTATTGCCCTCGCGCGTGACGCCAAAGCCTTGCTGCTCGACGAGCCGACCTCGGGTCTCGATCCCAAGGCCAGCAACGAATTTTCGCAATTGATACTGGCCATGGCCGAGCGTGGCTCGGCAATCTTGATGGCGACTCATGATCTGTTTCGGGCCCGCGAAACGGGTACTCGAATAGGTATCATGCGCGACGGGTCGTTGCGCAAAGAATTCACTGCGATCGAAATCGGTCACAGCGATCTCGAACATGAATATCTGAAAACGATGCAGGAGGGATGACATGAAGAAATACATACCGTTGATCGTTGGTACGGCGCTGATTCCCGGAGTGCCGGTCGCTCAAGCGCACAACACCATGACTGCCTATTACGCGCCCGCCGGATTCATGCAAGACCTGGAGTTGCGCGTGACCCATGGCTGCAAGGGAAGCCCGGTCAAGGAAGTTCGTCTGAAGATTCCGGACGGGATGATGCGAGTCTCTGCGGAGCATAATCGCGACTGGACCATCGAAATGAAAATGCGAAAACTTCCGAAGCCCGTACCAGGCGAGGGCGGGAACATGCTCACCGAGACGGTCGACGAGATCATCTGGAAGAACCCGAGCAGCAACCTGCCTGGGTCGGGCCGATTCGAGGGTTTTCGTTTTCGCGGCATGATTCCCGAAACGGCGGGAAAAATTATTTTCTTCCGGTCGGTCAACGTTTGCGAGAGCGGCGAAGAACGTTACGTGGACTTGCCGAGCGAAACGCTGGAAGCAAAAACTCCAGGCTTGCCCGAGAAACTTCTCAAATTCATGACGGCAACGGCTACTCCGTCTGCATTCATGATCATCGAGAAACCGACGCGTCCGCAGTATCCGTTCGCCACGCCGGGTCCGAAGAAATAGCAGAGCCTGCGGGGAACTCTCATGCACGGTCGAATGACTCGTTATCTACTCGGTCTTTTGCTCGTCTGTACGCTTGCGACGAGTTCCCCGCAGGGTTTTGCTCATGCCGTCCTGCTCGACTCGTCGCCGAAACCCGGCGAAATGTTGATGCAGTCGCCAGCGGAGGTCGTGGCGAACTTCAACGAGGGGGTCGGCCCTATTTTTTTCAAAGTGCTCGACGTCAAGGGTCAGCCCGTCGGTGATCCGGGAGAGATCCGGCTCGACGGAACCAAAATGATTCTGCCACTGCGCGCTACGCTTCCGAACGGCACGTACGTTTTGACCTATCGGGTCATTTCCGCCGATACGCATCCGGTAGGCGCGACCTTCGGTTTTTCGATAGGCGAACCGATGAAGACCGTCGATGCGACGGCGGACGCCGGTGGCCGCTCCATCTGGTCGCCGGCGGTTGCCGTCAATCGCTGGATGCTCTACGCGGGAATGTTGTGGGTGGTAGGCACGGCCTTATTCTTGCTGCTGCTTGGGATAGAGGGTTCATTGCGAGAGGACGCGCGGCAAAAAGCGCGATGGGCAAGCGTGTTGACGGCGCTATCGTACGTTCTTGCCGTCGGCTTCGGCGGCGCGGATATGCAGTTAGGCGGGGTCGACGCGCTATGGAAGGCGGCGACTTGGCGATCCGGTCTCGACAGCACACTCGCGTCCAGCGCGGTGTTCGGAGTCATTTCCATGGCACTGCTGTACGCAGGCTTTATGGCAGGCGAGCGTCGGCACGGGGTTCTCATCGCTGGAGTGGCGCTGGCGATAGGGTCCTTTCTGGTGACCGGGCATGCGGCGACCGCACCCCCTGCGTGGCTGATGGCGCCGGTTGTCGGAGCGCATCTCCTGGCGACAGCCTTCTGGATCGGCGCATTTCGACCGTTGCTGTTGAGCACTAGACAGCTTTCCGCTGCCGATTCGGGTGCGCTGATGCAGCGATTTTCGAACTTCGCGGTGCCTGCCGTGATCGTCGTTTTGATCAGCGGAACCGCCATATCGCTCAAACAACTCGGCTCGCCTGCCAAGTTGTTCGATAATGATTACGGAACGGTATTACTCACCAAGATCATCCTCGTACTCGTGATCATCGGCATTGCGGCTTACAACAAGATCAATTTGACGCCGAGACTCATCGCGAACGACGTCGCCGGCGTTTCGAAGATCAAACGAACCATCACGCTCGAGCTCATGCTGTACGTGATCGTCCTTGCTGCCGCCTCTGCATTGACCGTGACCACTCCGCCGCGCGCCTTGGTCGCGACCGGTGAAGCCGGTGCCGCTGAGGCAAAGATGGCGATGATGACTGGCGGTCTCGTGAAAAGAACGCTCGAGAACGATGCAGGCTATAGCGCCGAGATCGAACTCTCGCCCGCCAAAGTCGGCGAGAATATGTTGATGGTCACCGTAAAGGATCCTGCCGGTGTCATCGTGCAAGACGCAACTGCTCTCGAGGTGACCGTCGCTTTGGAGTCTGCCGGCATCAGCGAGGTGAGACTCAAAGCCGAAGCGGTCGGTAACGGGATGTGGCACGTCATGATCGGTGAAACTTTGATCCCTGGTGACTGGGCGTTGACGATCGACGGTTATTTGACCGACTACGACAAGACCAGTTTCTCGACGACCGTCACCTTGAAATAGTGCACGCCTCGGCGGTGTCAGCTCTCTGCTGTCAGCGTCCCGCCTTGATGAACGCACGAACCTCTGCAGACAACCGGGGCAGTGAAGGCTCATGCGTGTACATTACGTGGCCGCCCTCGAGATAACTCATGGATATAGGACTACCGTCGATACCGTTGTCTGCCATGGGGGTATCGGAGCCGATGTTCTATCGCCAGAAGAAGCAGTACGCGAGCTTCGGTCCAATCAGCCCCCGGAGCTCAACCCGCTTCAGGATGAAAGCGCGCTCCGGCTCTTACAACGATACAGGAATAGACGGTGTATTGTATAAAGTAATTTCGAATCAACAGCGAACGGGAATGAACATGAAAAACCAGAGTGATATCGATTGGTATGTCATGTTTTTGATTCTGCTTTTGATGCTGTGGTCAATCGTCCCTGTGTACGTCTCGTACTCATTGCATCACGGATAGATTGGGGCAGGGAGCTATGCGGGAACTGCGTCGATTTCGTTTTAGGAACCGTGAATATAAGACTTTAGTTGCTCAATAAGCTGGTGCTGCTCCTCGATGACGTGACGCACGACCTCGCCGATCGAGAGCACGCCGAGCAAGTTAGAAGCGTCGAAGACAGGTAGATGCCGAATCTTGTGTGCCGTCATGGCCTCCATGCAGTCGGTCAGTGATGATGATGCGCTGATCGTGATGACATTCCGTGCCATGACCTCTGCGACCGAGGTCGAAGTGCTCGAGCGCCCTTTGAGCACAATTTTGCGGGCATAATCTCGCTCAGAGAAGATGCCGATTAGTTCGCCGCGCTCCAATACCGCGACGGCACCAATATTTTCTTCAGCCATTCGTGCGAGCGCATCATAGACGGAAGTTTCGGGAGATACGTATATGACTCCCCGAGCCGTCTTTAAGAGAATTTCACCGGCGGTACGCATTATCGGTCTCCGGGCTGCTCTTCAGTACAGTATGCGCGCGGGAGCTTTTTATGCAATGCCGACATCTGATCGGTCAATCGGGGCGACTCTATTGCGCAAGTTGCCAATCCCGCCGAGTAGGACCATTCTGGTTCAAAGACGGCGGGGCGAGAACACGGAGGTTCTCATGAGAAGGATCCTGTCTCTGCAGAGTGTTCAAAGGGTTAGTGCTCGAGCTGCCCGGGAGTCGCGTCGGTATTACGATTTTGGACGCGTGGTGTCGATCCGTCAGGGCGATATCGATACCGTTGCGGATATCGCCTCGTTTGCCGTGCTCGATGAGCTGACCGCCTTGCGCGGTTCGCTCCAAGAGTACCTCGTTAGTCATCGGGTCAATGAGCTCGAGGGAGCCATTCGGTTTCTGATCTGCTTCGCTGCGATCGCCCTCGGCCATGACGGTCGGAACTGGAGCGCTCAGTCTGTACAGCGCTTGGCCGAGGGGTTGATAGGTTGCCTCGATCTCACGCCCTGGGAATTTGAACGGTCAAATTTGCCGGTGATCGATGAAGTTCTCGCGGCGGCCACGATGTCGTTTAAACAACAAGGCGCTCACTGATAGTAAGCGGCATTAAAATCCAATTCTCGCGCTCTCGCCGCTTTCTCTTCCTTTTGGATAGGCTCTGTGTGTGGAAGTGTTTTCGCACCCGACAAACGCTGTCAAAAACACGATATTTACTTACACATAACTCGTACACATAGCTTAGTGACACGTTTAAGTCGTGAAGGTCAACAGGGATCGCTGAGTCCAGTCTTCTCACAACCCTTGGTCCTTGGCTCGAATCCAAGCGGACCGAGTTTTCGGGCGAGGGCTGGCTCACAGGTAATCTGACCATCGCACAGCGCCGGAGGCGCTTACCCCGGGCATAGATGCTCGTAGTTGAATTGTTTTTTTGCGTAATCGCGACCTCAGTCGCTTGCCAGTTGGACAGATACTCTCGGTTTTTTGAGCAGATGGCAGGCGATAAAGCGTATGAGGGAGTAGTCTCAATTCGCCGTTCTTCGCTGGCTAATGTACCGAGTCTAGGATACCGCGTTGAGCCAAAGAGATTTGCCCATGCCTGAATCACTACGGCAACGTTTCTTCCGGTGGTGGCGACCCGAGGATCGACTCATTCGGGCCATCCGTGTCATGGGCCTCTCGGTGTGCGTGAGCGTTGTACTGATGGGCTGGTTTTTCTTAGTACGTGAAGCGGCTGTGCTGTGGCGCGAGGGTGGCGCCGTGTTACTTACCGACGGGGTGTTACGGCTCATCGCTAGTGCCCTGTTCGGTGCCTGGGCGTATTTACCCTACGGGTTCTCGACCGCTGCCATTCGTACGACCCGTAGTCGTAAGTTATTTGCAGGTCTAGCAGTATTGGTCTTTCTGATTCACGCCTCTCTCAATATCCAATTATTTTCCTTCCCTGCAACCTCAACCTCGGCTATTACTGTGATCTTCTTGCCGATCTATCTGGCGACTCCAGTACTCGTAATATGGGGCATCGCATACTTACAAAGTAAACTTGTAAATCAAAATCAATCGTAACTGTCTGAGTTTGCCTGGTTGCTTAACTTGCGGTCGGCTTTTGGGAAACTGACCGAACGCTATAGTGAATTTTATGAGTATCGTAAGAAGAGCGCTCATGACTGCCGCGGCGGCTCTTAATATGTCAATCGTGATGACGGCTCCTGCATGGTAGACCGAGAAGATCGACGCGGTGATGATTTACGTAGCCGAACGCCACCGCGCCGCACCACCGGAGAGCAGGACGTGGCTATTGCCGTAGAAGTACGGCTTCACTGGCCATTACCCGACAGGCGGCTCGACACTCTTTTATGAAGTTTCGAGGAGAATCTGCTAACGCGGGAAGCGAGACTAGGGTTTCGAGACGGCGTTCGATACGACGTAAGGCTGCCGCAGCTTCGCGATGCGCTGGGTCCATAGTTTACGTTCGGTTCAGAGCCTCGATTAGTAACACCCCGAGAGATCCGAGCGGTGTTATAAAAGCTCAATGAACTCTTACGGCGAAAGGGCTCGCAGTAGTAACTTGGCGGCCTATATAACGCGTTTCGGAATCCTTACCGGCTATGGCCTCTACGTGAGTACCAAGCTTAAACGAGGTATCCGAGCCATCCAGGTTCCTGGTATGGCGAGCCCCATCTATATGCGCACTGGAACCTCTGATCGCAGCGCGTTCAATGAGGTAATCGTCAAGCGATGGTACGACTACCCATTCCCGGGTGGAACGCCGCGTCTTATCGTTGATGCCGGTGCTAACGTCGGATACGCGAGCGTACGCTTCGCCGAACTGTATCCACAGGCGGACATCATTGCGATTGAGCCCGACGCCGAAAACTTCGAGGTCATCAAACGTAATATTTTGGTATATCCAAAAGTCTCAGCACTTCGTTGTGGCGTGTGGCCGCGCACTGCCACGCTTGTCATTGAGAATCCGCAGGCTAAGTCCTGGGCTTTCCGTGTCCGCGAAGCACGATCGGGCGAGACGGGTTTTGAGGCGGTCGGGCTAGGTGAATTGGCGGAGAAACACCCCTCCGGCTGTATTGATCTACTAAAGCTGGACATCGAGGGCTCTGAAAAAGAGCTCTTTGAAGATCCAAATTGTCACCGGTGGTTATCTCGTACGAAGATGATCTTTGTGGAGCTGCATGATCGAATAAAGCCGGGCTGCACAGCAGCGATGGAAAAAGCCATCGCGCCGTACGGTTTCGAACGGATGAGCCGCGGTTCTAATCTGGTCCTCATTCGGACGGGGGTCGATCGCTGATACTTATCATTATGTCGCGATCACCCGCCTGAAGCTCGTTGGAGTCGCAGCTCCGGTCCGCGACATGTCGATGCTAGACGTAGAAACGCGATACGCGACAAGCGTATTTGTCGTTTAAACGACAACTAGCATCTGTTACGACTCTTTACGAGCCTTCTAAAACTGAACTTTGACTATTGCCTTGTTTTCTTTAATCTTTGACTAAGATCTTTTTGCGGAAGAGTTTTCACAGCCCAAAAACGCTGTCAAAAACCCGATATTTACTTACACATTCTCTTACACACAGGTTAGTGACACGTGTAAGTCATTGATGGCCAACAGGGATTGCTGAGTCCAGTCTTCTCATAATGCCTTGGTCCTTGGTTCGAATCCAAGCGGGCCCAGTCTTATAAATCAATGAGTTAGCGTGCCACAATTCTGTTCTGACACGTCAAAAACGATCCAATCCCTTTTAGTTCGTTTTGCTTCGAAAGAAATCAGCAAGTTAGAAGAGTTGGTCGCTTACACACTCGCCGCATACTTGTCTTGTTTTGTCATTCGCGCTGTTGAGACTCTGCAATGGATCAACACGTCGATTCTTCGACGAATGTGCATGATCCCCTCCGCAAGGTTCGTCCCCTTCGCCATCACGGATTGTTATCTGTGCCGTTCCAATCAGTCGCTGAGTAAAGCGGCACCTAAGATCCATCGGCCGAGGCGAGACGTCGTTGGGTGGCCCGTAATAAATCTAATTCAAGCAATGCCGACTGAATTCCGAATTGACGAACAATTTTCTCAATCCATCGTATCTCATCCGGTCGTAACGTCGGCAGCATAGGATCGTATTCAATTCCGATGAATCCAACCAAGTCTTGTCGATCAAATATCGGTGTGACGACCCGCCAGCGGCTTGCTTGAGGATCACCGGGATTCAGGACAGAGCTCCGTCCCGCCCTGAGCGCGACTGGAATTTCGTCGTCGACCAAGATCTGCTCCTGGGTACGACGGTCACAATAAGAGCCGTTAGAGTGGGAAAATATTTGTACGCGGGCGCCATGACAAAACGAGGAAAGCGTACTCGCTGTGGCGTCCTCTAATGCGGTACTCGTCTTGAAGTGGCTCATTTTGTTTCGAAATTCGGAAAGTTTATTTTCTCTCCGATTGAGATCCACAAAAATAAACTTCTTAAGTGCAATGTCTGATAGGTCGCGGAGTTGCTTAGCCATGAAGACCAGACAAGCAATTAGGCCGTTTACAGCACTCTTCTTGGTCTCCGCATCCGACGGTAAGATCGTTTCGATATTACGCTTTAAGAGTAGATAAGCGAGCAACAAAAGACCACCGGTAAGCAAGTAAACAACGGTCTTATTGACTGCGAAGTTGAAGCTCAGCATTCGCTGAGAGACGCCGACGTAGCAGAACAATAAAAGACTTAGTGGGATGAGCCAGATCAAATATCCCATGACTTGATTTAGCGTGGCGCCATAGGTCGTGATCAAGCCAAGTTGGTCGAGAATGAAAAACGCGGGCTGCCCGATAGACCATGGAATTGCGAATCCCAATAGCGTCGCTGCGACCCAGTAAGCATGGTTCTCGACATCACCAGTTGATCGTCGAATGATTTTAATCGGGGCTACAACGCAAAGAATGGGCAGGACGATGGAGTATCCCCACCACTGGTATGCGTTAAGGGGATCTAACCACGCACTATTTCCGACTAATTCGAAAAAACTTGCGTACTTATCGGCTAGTAGCGTCTCTTTGGCTGCGGCGATAGAGGCGGTGACCGATGACGTTACGGTAATAATCCACGCTATCCGAAGCGTATGCACCCAACCCTTTGCGAGCGGTGACCGAATTTCCGCAGCAAAGGAAATCCAAAACTGCAGAAGTAACGCTAACGTAGCGCATGTCGCTGGAGTAAAGGCAAACAATGCAAACTGCGATAAATCGGGGTGATTGGTTTGCAGCATTCCTGTAAGTGGAAAGACGAGTAGGCTCGCTACCAACCATTTACTCGACGTAAATCGCACTTTCGATAACGTGATGAAGAGCGAGGTAAACAATACGACTACGAGAGTGAGCGCTGCATGAATCTCGTAGAGTCGTTGTTCGAACGATTTGTCGGAACGATCTGGAACGAAAGTGACTCTAAGCGAGCGGCCCTCGCGGCTGACATCAAATCGTAGCGGATCGTCAATCTGCAGGAATTCGGCCTCTGTTCGTCTCGCCGTTTCACGATCTAGCACGTCACCTACTTTGATTCCTGCGCGTTCGGCGGCGCTACCGGAGACCACTTCTGTGACGGTTGCACGGCCATCTGCGATGGCCGTCGTGAATCCGCGGTCCGCAAGATGTGCAGAAAAGTTAACTGTTGTTATTGTGGCAATCGCAACAGCGAGTGATAGTATCCAACCGAAAATTAAGGGTGTTATCCAACTACGCATTTCAAACCCCGGTTCGCAGGCACCTTATCCCGCCACAGCGAATAACGACCTTGGTCGAATGGCGCCTGCGGGTGGACGCCTTCGAGAATAGTCATCGCCAGATCTTAATACCGTATCAATCGTTGTTCGGTATTACATCCACATCGTACGTCGTCGGACTACTGATAAGGCGGAGTTCCTAAGTGAACGACCAGGCGCCGCTTAGCGTCTAAGCCGTCATTTCCAGGTCCTTGTTAGGACAGTACGCGCCGTGACTACACCCGGTAGCCGACGGAAATAAGTGGCTGTACTGACTGCCATATGGGACTATGGACCCTCGGGAACAGGGAGACGTTCCTTTGGCGGCAATCCTCGATCTTGGACGGACCTGCGCCTTTGCGAGGCAAGCCGCAGAGGGCTCAGTCGCCTATTACCACCTCGGGAAGTCGCTTTCGGCCCTCAGCCGTTGGGAGCGCAGATATGATCCCGAAGGCGCGCAAGCCTGGGCGTCTCTGGCGTCACTGAAGAAATCCTTCGATCAATACTTTCTAAATCATCGAGTCAACGAGCTCGAGCATGCGATACAGTTTTTGACCTACTTCGCTGCGCTAGCGATGGGGCATGATCTCGTTCCCTGGAGTCCCGGTGCCGCCGAGGCACTGAGTCAGGGCCTAATTGGATGCATGGATGAACGCCCAGCTGACTTTCGTGCCACAAATCTGCCCATCATCGAAGAGATGTTATCCCGAGTGAGCTTGTCGGTTAAACGACAGTAGATACAACAGTCGACGCGATGTCGTTTAAACGACATTCGTGATGCTCAACGCAGCGACTGAGTAGGTTCGTCACCCCTCGTTTTTGACGACTCTTTTATCGCTCAAAGAAAACTGTTTTATCTGTTACCTCGAAATAGGAGGGCTGTTGTTCGACGAAGAAGCGGAAAGTGTCAAAACCCCTGAAAAACTTGTCAAAAACACGATTGTTACATACACATTCTCTTACACACGGAATTTCGGAGTGCGTAAGTGATTGATGGCCAATGGGATTGAGTTAGTCCTGTCTTC
>JACCDG010040824.1_pt1 | contig 25723 bp, 40 predicted proteins | sample 7442471 | NCBI WGS metagenome assembly JACCDG01 (sample SAMN15323444, study PRJNA562643) | freshwater metagenome | isolation source: river surface water | place: USA:Blue River Watershed | collected 2017-08-17 | reverse complement strand
CTAGAGGTGTTTTTCTTAATATTTTCAAATACTTAACACCTTAAATTTACGCCAAAACCCTTGTCCTGCTCTGTCCCGATGTCCCTAGAATTTAAGGCTGATTTATCTTTTCCTTATTTATCAAGGACTTAAGTTTAGGCAGGATTTTGAAGTGAACAAGCATGCTTGAAACTACTCCAAAAGGGCCCCCGAGAAGATAAGCAGATATGTGTACTAGATTCTCAGCATCAACACTAGGGACGACTTTGAACATGTATAAGTTACAAAGACTGATACCCAAAGAATTGAACATAGCCAAAACATACATCTTCGAATTTACAGTCAAACTTTGGAAGCCGAGAAGGAACACTAAAACGAATGTGCTTAAATACAGCCAAAACGACGTCAGATCGAAAAATACAATCAGGATGACTGAAGGTATCACCAAAAAACTCAAAGCCAACAGCGAGGCTATAAAGGCCATTTAAATCGATTCCTATAAATTAGTGCCAATCACTTCCTAAAGCAGGTAAGGTTTCATTTAATAAAACCACGTTCGAGGCAAAAGTCTCAGCCATTTCCTTAGCCGACCCACCTGTCTCCTCTATAACAAAGATCAATTCCCTGACTACAACAGGTTTACCTTCATCATCCTTTCTCTTTATATCCCCTTCAAACTTGAATAGGTACTTCATTCAATCCTCCTATAGCTAAAAAAAGCCGAATCTCTCGGCAAGGAGTTTCCTACAAAACATGCAAATGTTTAGCATGCGTGCCCATGAGCTCATCAATAGCTGAGGAGATGGAGATCTCCTTTTCCCGAAGGGAAAAGAAAGAATAAAGTAAGTAGAGTAACTCTACTCATATGCAGTGTCTAATTCCGGTGCCTTACGATAAGCACCTGAGAAGTAGAACCGCCGGTTTACTAGGAAAACAGAAATAGCCTTTTCTAAACACGCCCGTGATGGACATCCGGATCCTAAGGAGACGTTGACTACAGTCCGCCTGGTGTACCCGTCTTCAGGTCCTACAGTGTTGAGGGTGTACTCTCTCGTTTCGGGAGAAACAAATTAACAGGAGTTACTCCTGTCTATTTCAAAATACAAAAGGCTAAAAGAGGGATGACTTACTTCACGATGGGGTATGGAGACCTCAAGGGTACCCTAAGCTTTAATAACATTAGAAAGCTATCTATAAGATTCTACACTCATCTGTCATGTCACGTTAGTGACAAAAGAATAAGCCGCAGTTACTACGGCCTGCAAATGTGGTATCTAGAAATACATCTGCTAGTTACACAAGTACAAAATACAAGTAAGTCAAAAAAGGAAATTCGAGCAAGTTAAGTGTTCTGGGGTTGTTTCACCAAATTGAGATAACCCAAAACATTTCGGCTCGAAAAAGGGGGGAGCAGGCCAGGAAGAAAGGAGGTACCAGTGTTCATTCTGGTTTCGGTTTTACCGAGGAAACTACCTGGCCTGCAAAAACGGAAGTGAACAAGTTACAAGAAAAGATGTTTTTCCTGCTCTACCAACTGAGCTACGCTACCTGCCGAAGCTTGAGTAACGGCTGGACTCGAACCAGCGACCCGGCGATTACGAGTCGATAACCTTTTCTAATTCGGTTCACTGAAACTAAGAATAATTGAACGAACTGGCTTGAGTAAGACTGAGTTTGTCTTACAAATTTAACCAAGCCCTTATACCATTCAAGGTCATGTCAGGCATCGATGGAACCAGTTCGTTACAAGAGAGAAAATGAGCAAGTTGAAGAACAAGATGTTTTAGGCGCGTCTGCCAATTCCGCCACACTCCCTCAGAATTTATGGTGGGAGTGGAAGGGTTCGAACCTCCAATGTACCCGCTGAGTATGCGATAACCTTATTCAGTTCGGCTCATTAAACCGGGAAAACAATAGTCAAGAAACCCACTTCTAAGTAAGGTGCCTATGTCTGCAGTGTACATGTTTAATTAAGTACTAAACCGACAGCTGCTGGAGACGTCGTTGCACGAGCACCTTACTGGGTGTCCTCCTTGCAGTTACGAAGTAACTGACAGGGGAGGAATCAATAGTCAATGTAACACTGACCAATTACTCCGTGATACAAGTAGGTTAAACGGGGGTAGAGCAAGTTTGAAACGTAGCGGTGGGTTTGATTAGAAGTCAAGGTAACGCTACGTAGTTCGGCTCCACGATAGAAATAACCTAAGCAAAAGAAGAACTTAAGTCACTTGTATAGTGAATCCCTATTACATATATATTATACCAATAAAACGTGGAAAGTTGAAACTAAAAACAACCTCTCTAAAGGTTGTCTAAACACCACCACATACCAGGCAGTGTGGCCATCCGGAATATCCGTCAGGCTCTTCTATGGAGTCATATGCTCCGCAGTAAGCACATTCAAGTTCCGGATTGTGATCGGCCTGTACCTTTCTCCAATCAGACTCCCACCTGAAACATACTCCGTACTGTCCTTTTGGCATGACTGCCACCAGACCCTTATACTTCAATAACATCTTTACGGCGGTTGCAGTAATAGTTTGCATGGTATACCTCCTGTATCTTACTTATACCAAGTCAGCTATTAGGAATTGAAACAAGCCTGGCCTAAACCAGGCTTGTTCCTTTCTTACGACACTACTGGCACTTCTATTAATGACACCGCATGAGTACTATCGAGAAACACAGTTATTTCCTTACCCGCCTTCAAAATATGAGTTGCACCATTCTGAAGTTTCCACGGGTCATATATGTCTATCTCAATATCATGAGTGTCAGGCCCTTGATGCTTTACTGTAACGCTGACTGTCATACATAGCTTTCTGCCCTCGCACGGATGGCGTCAAAAGTTTCATCGATCAACAGATTTCCATTGCCACTGTAGATAGGCCTCATGATGCAATCAGCATCATTAATAGTACCGGTGCTTATAACACCATTCCTACTGACTGCTGCAACAAGACCAGCCAAAGAGGCCTTACCAGGATCAGTCACAGGGTCCTTACTAATACCAATCCACTCACTACCTACCTTGATAGCCGAAGCTTTCATAGCGAATTTCTGGGTATCACGATCTACATGTTGAAGCAATGCTCCACCCATTCCAAATGCGATGTTGTCAGCACTGAATTTGTCGGTCTTGAGACTTTTGAGAATAGCCTCAATAGAGTGCAGGTTAACGCCGTCGCCTTGAATTACTCGTACATTGTTCAATACTTTGTAACCCTTATCGTTGACGGTGAATCCAAACTTCTCACTGAGAATTCTCATGACCTTGGAGACTACAAACACCGGGTCACCAGAATCAGGGCGGATAACAACTGTAGCACCGCTGTTCACAACCTCGTCTTTCAACTTCTCGCCCCAGATGTTCTCCACGGCATTGAAGATGTCATACGTGTCACTAACGCAGGCTAATAGCTTACCTTTACCACCCCATATAGTGAGAGCATTCCTCATGCACTCTTCTTCACGATTCTTACCCCAAGCAGTGGTAACACTGTGCTCAAGAGCAGGAATACTGAAGCCAGCCATTCCGCTACGATAATAGTAGTTTGCAGCCCAGATGCCCTCTAAGGTATCACTACCCATGAAGCTAACCAAGTGTGCTGCACCGCCAATCATAGCTGACTCTTGGCTTGACACGCCTCTTGCACCAAAGTCATGGAGCTTGAACGGAAGATCCGCCACGTTTCCGGTCTCCTCAAGGTATCCCTTGATAAGTTTCTTGCACATGAAGCTGTTCGTTGCTACGGTTGAGCCATCATTTATGTTCGGTTAAGTTCGTTAGACTTAACCCGCTTTCGCAGCTCTATATTACTATAGAGATCAGACTATATCATCACCCCTTTAGGGTGACTCCTGTTTCGACTCACTTGAGTCTACGTCATTAAGACTAGTCGTTGAACGTTCTTTGTTTTCTTGAAAGAAATAAACCTTTTTAAGCCAGGCTAACCATTCTTCTTTAGATAATGTAGACTTTGAGTTATTACAGATTTTGCAGCATGGGACACTATTTTCAATAGTATATCCTATTGCATTATCAACCCTGTCAACTCCATTATACTTAAATTCAGAATAATCCATTGGGTCTACAGAACCACGGTATCGCCCCCTATTAGAGAACATACTAGGTTCAGATCCACAGTAGTGACAATTAGAAGTAATCAGTCTTGAGAAGTTCTCCAAGTTCAGATTAAATTCGTAACCTCTACGTTCTGCAGCTCTTTTATAGTTATCCAGTATATCTTTCTTGATTGCGATAAATCCAGAATTACGTATCCTTTGATGAACTGTCTCTTTTTGTTTACACCCGCAAGATTTTGATTTTCTTCCTAGTGTGCAAACGCTAACAAGAGAACTATTACCACAGATACATCTGCAAATATATTTCTTAGCTTGGGAGTTATAACCTTCAACAGTCCAGAACCCAAATTTATCGCCGTCTTTAATTCGTCTAGTATATGCCATAACTTTTATTATAACATAATCTATACTTTAAAACAAAGCTTCGCTGCTGATTGTCCAAGTTTGGATTTCCCAGCAATTAAGGAGTTTCATTCCTGCTATTACTAGCAGAACGGGCATGTATGTTTACCAAACAGCTCTAAGCAACCAAGTCTCTACATAGCTTGCAAGCCAGTAAAGTTTTGGATCAGTACAAGACACAGAGACCATGGGTACACCAACAGGAACCAGAGTACCTTCTGGAACAGCGTAGATGGTGATAGGCAAGTAACCGCCATACACGTTCAGAATTCTCCTCCACCCTGCCCAATTGAAAGGCTCACCATGTAACTCCATGAAAGCCTTAGCTTCCTGAATATCACTTTCGGTTATAGGCTTCGACAGATAGTCTTTTATACACATTTGTATAGAGAACAATAGTGTTGCGGGAAATCTCCCACCACGACTAGAAATATAGGAGTACAACCCAGTTACTTCTGGTGGAAACGCACTCCAGTGTGACACTTTGTACGAGTCAGTTGCAAGAATCAAGTTATTCATTTTCATTTTGTTTACTCTCCGTAAAGTTAAATTGCCAACTCTCTGTTGGACTTTATTACATGAGGATCACCGACACTCCAATAAGCATTAAAGTGAAGGCTACTCCACACGCAAATCCTTCTAAAAAATGGTTCATACGAATTTCAGAATCATATCCCTGTGGTCTTCAAATAACTGGTCACCCATACCTATAGCAACGTTTAAGGGGAACCACTTAGCTACCTCTGCGTCATCCGATCCTTTAACCTTTGGCATTTCTCCTTTAAGCCTTGGAGTAGGAAGGATAGTTTGATAATGGAAAGCATGGGTAATAGTACGGCCACGTAAACTACGGAAAGGATGGTCAAAAACAGCATCACTTTTATACATGCTAAGAAGCTCTGACGGATAAAGCCCCAGTTTAGTTTCTTCATACAACTCCCTGACACAAGCGTCTTCGATTTTTTCCTTAGCCCCAATAAATCCACCAGGCAATGCCCAGAGTCCTTTCCCAGGTTCGGCTTTGCGTTTCACCAGTAGGACATGGCCGCAATAAAAGACTACAGCGTCGACAGTAACGAAGGTAGGAGGGTAGGGAGATACTGACCACGCCTTTTTGTAATTCTCTATGAACTCATATTCCTTACATAGCTGTAAGAACTCCGGCTCTTTAGCGAATTTACGAAGAAACGTAAGGGTCTCTTCCGGGCAGATGTGCGTAGAGGGCAGACTACCAGCTTCAAAGTAATTCTTACGAATTGAAGTCGCATCAACCCCTTGTACATTCTTCATTTCTACCTGTTCCCACTGGGGGAACATCTTAAGATAGAACGAAGACTCATCTTTCTCAAACCCGATGATCCCAGTTTTATCACCATCTTTATGCCAGACAGTATTTAGGGATACAACCTCCTGAACTCTGGAATCCCAGCCGGAGTCGTTGTACAGGTTATCTTCTAGTGGGAACACCTTGACCCACTCAGAGATAGACTTATCATTCCACCCCTGGGGGAAGACTGAAAGAATGAGTCTTTCTCGTTCCGTGAAAGTAAAAGGATCCTTTATGGTTCGTGGTTTAAACGAGGAACCAACCAAGACTAGTACTTGGTCTGCCAAGGATAGAGCAGTTTTGATTGTTTCGTAGTGCCCATTGTGAAAGGGCTGAAAGCGTCCGATATAGACGAGTGTTCCGAATTTCTTGTGTGACATGATTTATACCTCTCCGGTAATTAATTAAACATAGCACTCTATGTGCTACTAAACTGATTTTAACCTTCCATATGCGTGTCGTACTTAAACAACTTGGAGGCTTCGTCTTCTCTGAAAAACTTACGGCGCAAACTCAGAAAGAAATTCTGTCGATGAACCTGCCCAATATACGCAGCTACTCGTATGTAGGATAGTCTAAACGCTTCTGTTTCCCCATTTGCATGATTCATATGGGTATGAACTGTGAAGTTCCCATTCTGTATAAAATCACTAGTTCTTAAAGTAGCGTACTTATGACCATGTGAATCACTGGCTATATCTTCGGCTACGGTGAACAGCACACCCGCCAAACTCTGCTCTTTCATCCAGTCATAAATCAATAAGTAGTCATCCAGGTTATTAAAAGGATCAAACAAGTTACCTTCAACCTCCATTGCTAGACTTACATTATACTGCTCGAAATTTTCAGGCAATGCAAGTCCACAACTTCTTCCGGCAAAGTAGCTCCAGGCGGATAGAGGAACAAGCATCTTAAAGGAGTGGTCAGAATAAAGTCGTTGGCCATTCCCGTTCCCCTCTGTCCTACGTTTATTCTCTAACTCCCTCCGTCGAAGCTCTTTCGAGGAGACTATTAAGTTCGTCATACGGTAGTATCCAAAGATAGGTCGGAGTGTTGGAGAATGAAAGACTCTTTTCTTAACCTCCACTCCTGGGTTGTGTGAATACACGCTAGTATTCCAGCTAACTTAAGGTAATTAATTCTCTCCGCGTGTTTTTCTCCTAAAGCCACGGACTTACTATCGTGTTCCGTTTTCTTCGAAATTAACGAATAGAACACAACGTTTCCTATTGCAGATCGATCTCTACTTACCGGTCTTACAGTAGCAACGAGATTGGAGTACCAACAACTTTCATTATCATTTGGAATTACTGACGAACGTATAGAGATGGCTCTACGATTACCAATAGACTTTCCGTCGCACACCATTTCCCTAACTATGTCGTAATCACAGCTATTATGGAAAGGATCGAACGGGGGAAGTTCAGAAAAGCGTTGGTCACCGTAAGGCTCTAAGGCAATCTTACAACCCTGTCCTATTGTGTAAGACCACAGGTCCAGAGAAACCACCAGGTTAAGCTTGTCGTTAAAAAACCCAGGCTCAACCGAGAATCCCCGGTGTTCAATACCAGTTACAGTTTTATTCATCTTTATACCACTCCAGATCACAGATCTTACAATGATAAACAGTTTCGATGAATTCCTCATAACTGTCAGGAATAATTCTCTCTACTGTCTCGTAGTTACAGAAAGGACAAGTGACGCCGAGGCAGGGACGCCACTTAGCCGACTCAAACATGGCTAAAAGTAACCCTTCTTGCGGAATCCTTCTGTTATCTCTTCCTTGGTACCTTTCACCTTCTTAACCTTGGTGACTATCTCCCCCATATGGCGTTGGTAGTAGTCGGCGTTTTCAGCTTTTACCTGAGCGTCTTCTGCGTCTTCCGCTTCAACCAGGATTTTGTGCTTGAACGAACTTATTACTGTAACTACAAATTTTGGCATGACTATTCCTTAAAGTAAAATTTTGACCTACGAAGTCGAGATACGTACAGACCCTTAAGTGGAATGGGGGTTTTGATGCGGTTTCCAATTCTGAATCTAGGACAACAACCGCACCAAACGACTCTACAGGTCCCAACGACATTCCAATGATAATTCATCTTGGGGTACTTAAATATCTTGGTAAGACCAATTAGCTTGGAGGCTTTATTCAAAACACCATTCCTTTTTTACTTTCGTTCACAAAAGACCATTCCTTACTGGCCTCTTTCAGAGGGCCCCTTTAACAACCTTCTTCCCTTTACGTATCTTAACCCGTTTAGGAACCCCATTATCGAACTGTACTTCAAGGCCGAATTCCCCTGCCTGAAGTACATCAGAAGAAGCAATGTCAATCAGTTTGTTTTCAGGTCCGTCAAACGCATACATACCGAAGGTGACAATGGCAGGTACAAAAGTCCGGTAAGAATAATGAGGATTGTAAGGTGGAGGATTAGTGCCTTTCCAAACCGAGTATTTATACCCTTGATACTGCGAGTACTCTATCTTTTTCCCTTCGGCCCAGCTCTTTACAACCTTTGCGTATTGCTCTTTAGTGCACGGCATATATCTCTCCGTTAGTTAAGTTGTGAAACCTCTTAGGGGTGACCGGTGAGACTTGAACTCACGACCATTGGAGCCACATTCCAAAGCTCTACCAGCTGAGCTACGGCCACACTTAAGAAGTCTAGGAATAAAAAAAAGAAACCTGTGCGGAGGTTTCTCGGCTAAGTGCCACACTGCAGAAGCCATATAGCTGCAATGCTAGGAGAGAGATGTAATTGTTCCTTGTCTCCATAACTACTCCGGGTCTCAACGGAATCTCACAATCATAACCCGCACGTCTTAAGTGAAAGACATGAATTGCTTTATATCGCTACAAATTACTTATACCAAAATGGTATGACATTGTTGAATGGTTCCCGGTGACGGGCTCGAACCTATGTTATAATAAAGCATGAAACAAAAATATTGCTTACACTGTAAGACGGCGTTAGAAATTAGGTGGAGAATAAAGTTTTGCTCTAGGAGCTGCGCCGCCAGTTACAATAATAAAAACAGAACTGAAGAATCTAGAAAAAAGCAGGCCCAGACGGTTAGGGATACTATGATATCTAAATTTTCTAACTACTCCAAGATACGATTTTATAGTTGCGCAGAGTGCGGGAACTATTTTTACACTAAGGGTCACCGATATTATAAAAGAGTCTATTGCTCCGACACATGCAGAACAATAGGCGTCTCTAAAATATCACGTATCCACGCTATAGCTAGAAACTTCGGAGGCGTAACTCAATCTAAGAAGATCAATTACAACGGGACTCTATTAGATTCTACTTACGAAGTCAAATTAGCTCAGGTGTTAGATAACTTACTAATACAGTGGATAAGACCAAAAAGAGTTCCGTACTCTGATTTAACGGGTAAGCTAAGGTCTTATACTCCAGATTTTTATCTGCCAGACTATAATGTATATCTTGATCCTAAGAATGATTTTCTGATAAACAATGTTAACCCTAGTTTAGGGTTTAAAGATTCCGACAAGATCAGACTAGTTACGGAGCAAAACAATATGTGCGTACACATATTATCACTAGACCAATTGACAGAGGAATATATCAAAAACTTGGTGGGTCAGACAGGATTCGAACCTGTGATTGTTCCATCATGTAAAGATGGCGGTATTGACCACTCACCCACTGACCCTCTAAATGGTGGAGGATAAGGGTATCCCACCCTTCTGAATTTCTCATTGCAAATGAGACGGCCACCGTATGCAGCCCCATCCCCCAGGTTAATCATTTACACAAAGCGTCCTTTAGAGCCAAGTACATATTCCAGTACTTAACCGTCCGAAGAACGTCTTTCTCTCCAACCCCTTTCAACCTACTGATATCGGAGTTGTGTCGTATGTCTTCCATTTTAACACTAATGGAGTCCGTACCACCAGCAATAACTTTAGCCAAGTATTCAGCCTCAGTCTCACCTGGTACCTTTGTCACACTTCTTATACCATTAATTATCCGTTCAGTAAAACCTAACTGTCGGAGTTGCTCATAGGTAATCTTGCAGTCCTCAACCAGGTCATGGCCAAGAGCAATACATTGAAGCTCTTCGTCATCCTGTGGCAGCTTACTCATTACAGTAAGTGGATGCAGAATGTAAGGAACTCCAGCCTTGTCAAACTGACCATTGTGAGAGTTAACTGCAAGAACTAGCATCTTGGAAAGAAGCTCTCCACGTTTTAACGTCTGTGTCATGTTATTTCCCACTCAGGTAAGAAGTAATCAAGTAACTGCTTCCAAATGTGATCTTCTATGAAAACCTTTTTAAACACAATTGTGTGTTCATCTTCTGCCATGTAATCTTCCATCATTCCGACAACGGGTATGAATAGTCTGGCTGTAGCTTTAGAACCGAAAGGGTCAGACTTTTTTCTAAAATACCCGTAGTCCTCAAAAGCGACATCAAAGTCCTTGTACACATGTAGTCCAGGACCTACACTGTCGTTAGAACGTAGTGGGTATTCAACATTTGAAAATGGGGTTGGGTCCCCCTCCCAATCAGAAGCAGCTAATACATTAGAAGTCAGGTCCAGCGGTACATTCATTACCGGAGTTCTAATTAGAGCTCGAGGAGCTAACATAGACCCTGGGTTTACTCCCATGTTTTTGCATATTTCATTATACTGGATGCAGGGGATTCTTAGATTGCTTGATTTATTGAGGTACTCCCAGGGATACACATCCATCACTTTGTACCCATGAAACCGGTCAAAACCAAACTTTTTCACATCTGATAGCCTGGCCTTAACCAGTTTTGGAACATTAAAACAACACATGGAATACTCCTGTATCATTTAAGGGAAAGGGGTTCCGGTGACGGACTCGAACCGCCATAGTTCGTTAGAACACAGATTTGGAGGCTGCTGCTTTACCAATTAAGCTAACCGGAAACTGAAATTAACTAAACTCAAACTCCCCTGTATTTAATAGAGAGTCTAAGGTGTACCTATAGTAGGTAGTAGGCATACTAACACGTTGATGAACAAAACTCCAAGTCCCATCGTCATTCTGAGTTAGAGGTTGCCCATCTGAAATTCTGTACAACGTTGCAAACTCAGGCAAACTCTCACTGCACATACTGGCACCCTACGTCGTAATAAACAACGCCTTGTTTTGAAACGAAATGACACTTACCCATGTAGTCCCTGAAGTACGTGCCTGTGACTGCTTCTATTGTAACACATCCTGCTACAGATAGAATTAATAGGTTATAATATAAGGTATAGATAAGGTTTTTAATATGAACTCCAAAAACACTAACTCCACCAACCTAGATGAACAGCTGTCCCAAGAAATTATAAACCAGATGACCTGCATGTCTGATTTGATGAGATTTTTAGGTATGAGAGTTCAATCCAATAACTATAAGTTAGCCGGCCAGACAAATGGAACCGATTCTGCTTCGTCAGGGTTGTCAGGCAGTATCTTAAGCGCGGCCAGGGCTTCACCAAACACATGCGAACTCCATTCCCACGCTTCCCCGCTCCAGTTGCGAATTGCATAGCAGTGGTCATCCACCACAATTGCTGTGTCCCCGTTGTTCAGTACAGCTACGGTGCGCTCCGGGTAGTTCCGTTCGTTCGTGTTCATGTTCAGTTCCTTTTCATGTTGCCGGTCTTCGTGGGTAGCCGGCTAACCCATCATTCCAGGGGACGCCCGGCAATAAAGCCGCCGGCCACCCCTGAATTCAGACGTTACTACACGAGGCTATAAAACAAAAGCAGTTAGATCTCACCCCACTTAAACGCCATAATTCTAAGGGCTTTAAGAATTGCCATAGTAAGGCCTTTAAATACCCTAGAATAAAAAAGGATTGTCCAATATGTGGCAAGTCGTTTATAACTAGAAAATCAAATGATAAAAAAGAGAAAACAGTTTGTTCTCACTCATGTGCAAATGTGTTTTATAGATCCGGGGATAGCCATCCTAGCTTTAAGGGTAACTCATCAAAATACGCGTATAGAAAAATTTGTTTTACCTTACACAAAAAACAATGTGTTATCTGTGGGGAAACCAATATAGTCGAGGTTCATCACGTAGACGGAAACCATAACAATAATTCCATACAGAATCTTGTCCCAGTATGCCCAACTCACCACAAATACTTACACTCTAAACACCGTTCCTTAATTTCTGAGAAGGTAACTGAATATATCAACACTTTCATGGCAGGGAGAGAAGGGCTCGAACCTTCAACATACGCCGTCAAAGGGCGCTGTTCTACCAATTGAACTACCTCCCAATTAAATCTAAAACCCTTGCGGGACGTATCCACCCATAGCTCTGACCCACTCAATGTCTTGCTCAGTGGCTTCTCTACAGTCTTGAACTCCGTTGTAAGTACCAACCTTACGAAGTGTCTTCTCTTCTGCAGAGTCCTGGTCTTCAGCAACTACTAGCGTTGCCCCTAAACCAGTTGACACGTAGTATAACCTATTCCGACAATTGCTCATAGGTCTTCCCTATCAAATTACAGTTTAGAAACCTCGGGTCATCGGTCACCTCTCGTATTACTGGCAACCAATCAGGAAGGTCTAGCGGCTTTTCAGAAGATTCTTCATTCGGGAATTCTACCTCGGCAACTACCAGTCCGTCAAGCTTCCCTTTAAAGAAATCAATTTCCAAGTTTAGCCCTACACCAAAGCCGACAACATATCGGTCTTTGAGTATCTTTTCTTCCAAGTCACTGAGTAGTTCGTTAGCGTCCTTGAAAGGAATAGAGTATTCGTATTCTTCCCGTTTGGTTAAACTGTCCCCGACACTTCTTTTGACAGTAATATGACCATAGGAACAGATTGAACCAGTACCATGAGGGTAGATGTGTATATAGTTAGAAGTCCTAACCCTAACGCTATAGGATTTAGCGTTTACCAAGTATCCCTGCGTGATACGCTTATAGGACACCACATCTTTCTCCAGAGTTTCCTTTAACCCTTTAGTACCGTCCACCAGCCACTTCCGTTCAATTTCAAGAGCCACGTTCTTTCCTTTCTTTATTTGTGGCCCGCTCCGAGAGACTCGAACTCCCAACCTCACGGGTCGTAACCGTGTGCTCTATTCCAATTGAGCTAGGAGCGGTAGTATTTGGAGCACCCACGGGGAATTGAACCCACGCTTTACTCCGTGAAAGGGAGTTGTCCTAAACCGATAGACGATGAGTGCTTTGAAACTAGTACACCTGACGACGGTATCTACTAGTGCCAACGATATACCCGTCTTCCGTAACGATATCAACTGGTAGACAGATTTTGTCGACAAACTTGGCTTTGAAAATATCCCTTACATCATGCAATGGAACAGGCATGGCAGGAAGAGTTATTTTCCCTCGTACTGACCTACTAGTGGCCTTAGTCAATTCAATGATCTTTAGCGACAGAGGTATGGAAAGTAACATATAACCGAGGGTTCCAAATGTTGCCATTGTCTCATAGCTAAAGACGAGCCATAGCCATTTGCCATTAGCTAGGGTTACTACGATGGCGTACAACGATTCCCCTGTGGTACCCAGGTATATTAACTCGGGAATCCATAAGAGAATTGAAACCACGACAAGGGAACTAATTAATACCGTCGCTGGTACTAAAACGGCTAATACAACCAGGAGGCCAATTACTTGTACGAAAGTTTTTGCGATTGCTTTGATTAACAACCAAAAGTAATCACAGGAGTTATTAATGCGCCCTACGTAAAAGTTGAGTTGATTATCAATCAATTTCCAATGCCAGGAAGTGGTCTTTATTTCCATGATTAAGCTCCTGATGTGTTAGTGTTAAGTAATGAACGAACTGCCATAAGGCACTCCCCCAACATACTCTTACCATTTCCGTTTATGTCTTCGCCCCAGAACCTGTCGTTCCACCAGTTTGTCTCGACTAATAGTTTGTCTCCGGTGGCCAGAAGTTGTTCTTTCAAATCCTCATTCTGGGTAAACTTGGCCATCAAAACCTTGGTCATGGCTATGAGTCGGTATTCATCCCAAAACTCTTTGGAGATGGTCATACTACTTCCGTACTTCTTGACATCAGTAGCCTTTTCAATCTTTGCGATGATTTCTTTCTCTTCCCGGTAAATCGTCTTTTCTGCCATATATGCGTGTTCGGAAGACGGGAATTCTATTCCATCTACTACTACCTTACACATGTGAAAGTTGCTTAGAAACCGGAAGTCCTTGAAGAACCCCAGAATTGTGTATTCATCAACGAAGTGGTGTGCTTCCGCCAACTCACTGAGTTCTTTACTCTTAGAGTTGTTAACCTCTAACATAGTCTTTCCTTTATTTGGTCCCATTCCCTGGGATCGAACCAGGACCCACGGTTTTTCAAACCGTTGCTTCTACCAAGTTAGCTTGAATGGGGTGGTGGGTACTCTTGGATTCGAACCAAGGAAGCCTGAGGCGACAGATTTACAGTCTGTTGACGATTGCCGCACCGCCCAAGTACCCGAGTTATTCTACGTACAACGGAACAATCTCCCTAGTATCAAGTGGGAAATTTTTGTTGAGCCTATCCATTACTGTTTCAGCTCTGTGTCTATCTTCGAAGGAGTTGGATAAGACGAAGTTACCGTTGGTTTTGATCGTGAAGCCGATTGGTTCACGTCTCTGTATTTTAACATCAACTCTGTGCTGTTTGTCAAGAGCCATGAGGGCTTCTCTGTGAACGCCAAGAATAAGGCTTCCGTTGAGATCAACCTCAGGTGATTGTTGATACATAGCACACAGTTCTAGGTACTCATCAACTGACTGTACCATCTTTCTTCTCCTCCTTGAAACAGGTGGCATACGCATCTATTCCCAGGCCATTCACTTTCTTTCTTTCGAATTCACAGGATTGCTGTGACGGATACTTAATGGTAATAATCCGGTCACACATGCCACCCCATAAAATTCCTACACAAACGCTTAGTATCCACATGTTAATCTCCGTCCCAGACGCCGTCTGGTCTCATTTTAGCTAATGCCAACAACTGAGTTAACGCCCTTTTTGCGTTGCCTTCCGTTGGCTTCCAGTAATCTTCATCAGTGTCATTACCGAGTTGAGAAATTCCTCCCTCCAACACGGGAATACTTTCACTACCAGTCATTCCATAGATGGTGCGAATTCCCTCTTCCCCTAACACTCTCCGGAAGTGTGTACCGTAATTGTAGGTTACGTTAAGGCTTGCATCAGTAGTACCACCTAAACAGTAAGTACCACCTCTCATGAGATGAGGAGAGTCAAGTTGAAGCACCTTACCAGACACAGGGTCTTTCAAATCAATATCGTAACTCATACCACCCTTCTATAGAAAGAAACCGGACCAGCCAATGCCAGTCCGGTGTTCTCAATTAAGTACCAGATGCTGCGTGGTACCCCTCTTTACTACCTGAATGACTCTCGGAAAGGTTGATGATGTCCAGAAGCATTTGTTGCGTAGGCTTCAGACCCTTAAACGAGCTAAGAGACAGCAGGAGTTTGATGCAGTTTTTGATACGACGGCCGTTGATGTTGTACGTCGACAGCAGCTTCGGATCAAGACCCTCGATGTTCACACCCCTGGTAAGGTTGCGCCAGATTTGCTCACGAGTTTCATTGGTCAAAGCCGAGCCGTAATCAACATTAAGGCTGACACGTGACAGGAAAGCCGGGTCCAGATTCTCGACCAGGTTAGTGGTCAGGAACATGATGCCCGAATAGTATTCCAGAAGACGAAGGAACACACCCGTCATGGCGTTGCGGTTGATATCAGAACTACCACCACGCTTCTGGACGAAGATGTCAATTTCGTCAATAAGCAGAATGGCATTCCAGGTTTCAGCAATTTCCAGAACATCCTTGAGCTTGGTTTCCAGCTCTTCGACGTTCACTCCCAATTCACCTACGGTCAGGTAATAAATTGGACGCTTCAACGTTTCTGCAAGTGCTTCAGCTGTGAGAGTTTTCCCCACGCCAGGTCCACCACTAAGCAGAAAAATGTAACCCAGACCTTTGTTCGTAATGATATCCGTGTAGCTAATGGAATCAGCCTCGACCAAAGAGCGGATGATATCCTTGATTCGTCCGTCAAGAACCAAATCATCAAACGCATTTTCAACGAAGTTAATCTCGGACAACGAATCGACTGGAATCTCAACCCACTGCTTAGACTTCATGGAGAAGCCATAAACATAAGGGCTGGAGCTAAACAAAATTTCATCGCTCAGTGTGTTCTCATCGAACTTCAATTCTTCTTCGTTGTCTTTGAAACCACCGTATCTATCACTAATTCCAAAGAACTTGGAGTAGTTAGGATCAGCCTTGACCATAGAAGACGCGTCGATCATTACTCTACCGACGCAGTTGTACGATCTCATGCTCCAGTACGTCTTGCGGTACCCAGGGCCATTACACGAAAGATAACTGGCCTTGGATGCGTACTTGAAATACTTCTTGCCTCTCTCACGAAGAACTTGTGCCTCTTCCTCAGTTGGAGTATGGAAAGGAAGCAAGTCCTTGTTAACCATGTGTCCTTTCAGGGGAATAGCAACACTAGTGCTCGTTTTCACTACATTTCCAGAGTGGAAGACGTAGTTGACTAGTTCCACTATAAAAATGGGGCCTGAAAATGTGCTTTCAATTTTGCAGTTCTTGAATAGACCGCCGTAATGCTGTAGACCATCACCAGCCACAAGAGGAGGCTTTTCTCTTTTGAGATAATCCATTACGGAGTAGATAGGGACAATGCCACTAAAGTCAAGAGAGTTAATTTCCACCCCTTGATTCTTTACGTAGTCATTTATGGTATGCAGGGACCAAAAAACTAGAGCAGAAATTGAGTATGCATCCTTCGTCATTTTCTTGACGGATTTTATATCGAGATCACTACCACGATTGGTAATACTATGTACGGCGTTTTTGTAAAACCCCGCCTCTCTAAGGGGACCGTAGTAAATCTCGAAAAGATTCAGCGACTTGCCAATCTCGATCTGGGAACGATATTCTAGGATATCGGACCTGTACAACGCCTCGACTACCTCCTGTTTAAAGTTGATGGTAGCTTCAGTTCCGGAACCTTTGATCTCTATAAGATCGCTGAATATAGGCGTTAGATGGGTTATTACTTCTGTGATGACATCGGAGGCTCGGGCCTTTAATTTCTCAGCCACTTTGTCTTCCAGCTTGGCCTTACCAAGAAGCTTGTTAGCCATGGCAGTGGCAGCGGCGTTACTCACCTTGGGGGTAAGCAGCATGTCGATGGCTGAAGACTTCTTTTCAGCCCCTGCTGTGTTTTGTGGTCGAGGAGCTCTCCGTGGCCGGGGTGCGGGGGTATTCATGTTGTTGTCCATTAAAGTTCTTTCAGGATTGTTTTCAAATGTGAAATACTGCCAGGCACTCTAGTAAAAGGAGTACCCATCAGGTTGTTTCTTACCGTTCTCTCTGCCTGGTGAGAGATATAGTAAGACATTGCAATTACATGGTCAAAGTATTTAGGTTCTAACTTTCCAGCCTGTTTGGGCTTTTGGTCAATATCTATTACCTTGAATTCGTGCTCGGGAAATTCTTTTTCAAGCTCTCCTTTTTTGTCCTCCTTCAGGCCAAGAATCATTATTCTCAAGATTAACCCTATGGTTATTACTAACGAAAAAAGGGGCTTGTGACCCCTTGGTGTTGAGAGCTTATAGGAGCTCTTGGACCTTGCTGATTAATGCGTTTACCCCACCCTTAACCCGATGAGTATGGGCCGCATCTACGATGCTTAACACCTTCTCCGTGTGTGAATGACTTATCTTATCAGTCATGAGGATGACTTCATCAGCAGACGCGACCATTAATCCCAGTTGATTTATGCTACTCCCCGTCTTCCAGAACTTCAAGGAGACTATATCGTCCCCAAAGATATCTGACACGGCATTGGCCTGACTTGGTAGTACACCCACCACCGTCATCTTTTTAACCCTTTTTTTTTCATCCTGCTTCGGAAAGGGGCAGTGCCGAGGTTGCTGTTGCTGTTGGCCAGTTTCAGCCGTAGAAGCCGGGGCTGGGGCGGGAGATGAGTTTTCAGAAGCTTTGGCTAACGTTTCAGCCACGAAGATCGGAGCTGAAACTGAAGCCGGCATTGGAAACACGTGGTCAACCCACGCATGCAACATCCGGTTCAAAGCTTCTTGAACCCTCCGGTCCACAATGGCCTCAACTTCAGATACCGTCAAGGTCACCGTTTTTTCCTGAGCTGGAACAGCCGGGACAGGGGACTCCACAGTCTGAGCCTTCTTCTTGGAATACGGCCCATGGGATTTACCCAGGTTCGTGATTTCAATTCCCATCTTCTTTGCGGTCGCTTCAACCGCAGAAAAGCCGGAAATCAGTCTCTGTCGGTCTATCGGAAGAACCTTTTGTGCCAGGTTGGCCGCAGTGATGAAATCCTTTAATGCGACTTTCTTCGGGACCACTCCATCTACTTCAAGGAGATTTCGGATACCGGCAGTAACTATCTCCAGCTCTTCGGTACTCCAATAAATTCTCTTTCCCATACAATTCCTTTCCCTGGAATAAGGCGTAATTACCTCTACGTCTCTTATACCAAAAGAAAGGGGTTAAGTTGGAAGATGTTGAGCGAAATCGGGTAGTATTTCTTTAAGTCTTGAAACAGTGGTAACGGAGTACACCTTCTTTTTAAGTACTTCAGTAAACTCCTGAACACGCTCAGTCTCAAGCCTGCTTTGTCGAAGCGCCTCATTGATTTCGTTTATTTCTTCTTGAGAGACTGTAATTATGTGTCCTTGATAATCAGCGCCTGGGCCATAATACAGCAGATCTCCATCGACAATACGGCCTCTACGAGTGTTCAGGTTGGCCCTTTCGAAGTTCGTAGTAAACGTGTAGTACCCATACTGATACCGATAAAGCCTGGTTGGGGACGAGCCATCTCTAGCTCTTACCACATGATCATATATGGTTTTGTACTTTGTGTGCGTAGCCTTATCAGGCTCTACAAAACGAAGAATAAACTTCCAATACAAATCAATTACCGCCGTATCCAACTCCAAAGTTTCTTTCGGCATGGCGTTAATCACTTTGGAAATGAAATCTTCTCTTACCCTATTACTTAGTCGTATTGATGTCGACGCCATCTAATTTCTTTCTAATTAAAGCGGACGCTACTTTTCCATCCAAAGAAGTTCCGTAAACAAACTTAAGATCCCTCATGACCCACCCAAGAGTGTTAGCACCATGAGATACTATCTCATTAATTCTCTTTACCAGTTCTTCTTCTGTTGGTGTTACTGGTAAGTAGGAATTCAGAATAGAAAGTTCTTCCTTAGCTAAAACGTGGTCAGGGGCTACCTTTAGTATTTCGTTAACCCCTTTCAGGAACTTCTTTAAAACGGAGACAACATCCTCATCGTTAACTTCTCGTTTTTGTGTTTTTCCAACCGACTCAATATCGGAAATAACCGTGCTTAGAAGCACAGCCTTCTTGGTGTCCCTAGCTTTTCTAGCCAGTAGACAATCAGCTTTTAGTTGTTCTAACATTTAGACCTCCGCAACTTTGTCCTCGAATTTTAAGCCTTCTTTTCTGTACCCAACCTGGCTGGATACTACTCTTGTTTTCCCAACCATGTATTCTACTGAGTAATGTGTGTGTCCATGAACACACAAATCAAACTCCCATTTCATCAGTTCCTCTGACAGATCCGACACAAAGGCAGGAGACAAAGCATCCCCTTTGAATCTAGGAGGTGATGACATGGAAGTTACGCCGTGATGGCAAAGTAAAACCTTCTTCCACTCTGGACCGGTATTAGCTAAAACAGCTTCAATGTATCCCTTCGCCTTAACAAACTTATCGTAAGAGGCTTGAGGGGTAAATGTATACTTCTCATTCGAGATGAGGAAGAAATCATTCATTCTGTCTCTAATAGTCTGGTAGAAAAACCAATCGTTTTTATTACAGTCAGTCCATAGAGTTGTCCCTATAAAACGGACTCTTTCGTCGCCTTCAACGACATCAACAGTTTCGTTTTCCAGAATCTGAACATTGCGTAAACCGGCTTCTTCCACCAACTTCCTATACTCACCTATGTAGGTGTTTATGTCGTTGTGGTACGCTTCGTGGTTACCTAAAATGTAAAACACCCGTTTGAATCCCATCTCGTCACATTGTTTCAAGAGATGAAGAAGCCGCTCCTTGGCACGTAAAGTGCCTATATCCCCTACCAGTGCCAGAATACTATCTTTGTCCGTAGCTAACGGCTTTAAAGTGTACTCCACACCCTCAGTGTGGATGTCTGATATATATCGTACTAGCATGATACAGAGTGTATCCTCGTTGATATGTCCGGAATTATCTTTTCAGCATTCCAGTTTTCTTTCGTGTAGTTATACCCTGGAAATTCTGCGTCAATAGTAGTTTCACCATTGAGAATTCTTTTGACCAGGTCCGTTAAAGCTTTCAAATCGTCGTGACCATGAACTTCAATAGGGGCACAAATACTGACTCCCCTACACCAACTTAAAGTTTCCACTTTGAAAGAAGGCTTTGAAACGACGTCACCTTCTGTAAGGATCTTCTCTTCAGCTGCCTGGTGTTGATCAAGCCATTCTTTAACCGAAGGTCGTGAACCTGGCGAGGTGTAAGAAACTACCTTCTTTCTTGACTTCCCCACTTTGATGTAGTTGGCATTTTTCTTGGAGAACCAGCCATCGCAAAAATTAATACCTTCATCGGGATAAGGACACACCTCATATGCTATATTTTCTACCTTATCTCTATAGTCCATACGTGGATGAATCCACCACACCACAACCTTATACTTATTACGGATAAATCCTACATCATCCCACCAGGTAAGGGGCTTAGCATACTCTTCGCCGTACATATGGTATATGCTCATACCATTCTTTAAGTCCCAAGGATGGGATCTGTGGTACTGCTTCATCTGGCGTCTTCGTAGTTCAAATAACGGATTTTTCATATTAGCTCTTGGTATCAAAAAAGTCGATGTCCGGGAATTCGGAGGGGTCAGTAACGTGTTCCTCTGAAAAGCCCGTGATTACACACGGACCGCCGTTGTTTGCTTCATAGGCCAGTTCTTCCGCACTCCGTTCAGAGGGGTCTTTACTAGTCCAAAGTGTAATGCTTACTTTCCAAAGTTCAGTTGGCTTCAACATGATTCTTCCTTAACAAAAAAACCAGGCCACAACCTGGTTTGGATTGGGTGGTGCCCCCTATCTGAATCGAACAGATCACCTACCGCTTACAAGGCGGTTGCTCTACCAACTGAGCTAAAGGGGCTTTATTTCGTTTTGAACGTGAAGTTCAGCAATGCTCTCACGTCTTCTGGAAGGGAATTATAACGCCGGATTCTCTCGGCGTCAATCAACGTGTAGTCCCCTGGCTTGGCACCTGCTTCCTTGGCTTTTTCGTAGTCCACAGAGACGGAGATTGGCAAGTCAATACCGGTCCCTTTATATGAAGGCCAGGGTGAAAGCAAAGTTCCAGCTTCCTTTAGACGCTGAATATCCCTGAACATTCCTTCTCTGCAGTCATGATTCCCTCTCCAGTACAAGTCGCCAGGTGTACCTTCGTCGTAAGTCTTTCTCCAGTCAGGTTCGCTGATAGACTCCCAACCACCACTGGAGGTCACGTCATACCGCTTCGACAACTCCCCTCCTACAGGAGTCCAGCAGTAATGAAAAACACCACCGTTCACCGACTTCTGGTTATATGTGTCGAATATCAACAACACTCCGTCCCCACGGTGAAAGAAGACGTTCAACTGGTCCTTGCAGTGGTTGTGTATGGAATCCCTGGTGAACTCTTCCAGGTACACCAACTGAAACCCCTTTTCCGTCAGGAGGCCGATGAATTCCTCAGTTGACATGCCGTAGTGAGTGTCCTTCAAACTCCGCATGGCCAATTCTTTGAACCGGCTGAGTTTCATCTGAAGTCCGAGGCTGGTAAGGCCGACGTTCTCGTCCTCCTTCCAGCTTTTGCCGGTGAGGTCTTCGGCTAGTGCCACTGCGTCTATGGTAAGGAGCGTTGTCACTACCTCGGGATTCATCTCGAAGAACTTCTTGATGTACTCCTCGTCCTTGGACGCAACCTCATCCAAGTCAAGCATGAGAATGAGAGCCTTGACTACTTCTTTCTTTCGGTTCTTTTCTTCAAGTTCCACGGTATTTCCTTTCCCTGTAGTGTGGATGATTGGAGACAAGGGTCAGATTCGAACTGACGAATCGATGGATTTGCAGTCCACGCCATTGAGCCACTCTGGTACCTTGCCGCTGAAGTTCTTATACCAAAAAAAAGAAGGTATGATGAACGATAATTACCTACCTTTATTTCTATACATAAGACGGTTACGGGCAGCATATGCATACCCACGAGGGTTAACTACTGGTTCAAACACTTTGGTTATTTCGTTGAGGGTGGCAATAGGAATGTCACCATTGTCAACGATGAATCTGTATTTCACAGGTTTGATGGCTTTCTTCTTCTTACACCAAACCTTACGTCTAATTAGGACGGAGGTGTCCCTGTAGATTGTGAGGGGATTTGCCATAAAAGTACCATTTGGTTGTTTGGTTGCCCCACCTGGATTTGAACCAGGGACCAATGCGTTATCAACACACTGCTCTACCAACTGAGCTATAGGGCAAGGGAATGGCGGAGAGACTGAGATTCGAACTCAGGGATCTTTGAGGGACCGCTAGTTTTCAAGACTAGTGCAATAAGCCGGGCTCTGCCACCTCTCCGTACTACTTAGATTACCTCCAACCCAGTTCCACACTCGGAACAGAACTTGGAAGCAGCCTTGTTTACTTTACCACATGAAACACACGTTGGCTTGTGCTTCACCGTTATTACTTCTTGTACTACCTTACCTGGAATTTCTCCGAGTAAACGAAGGATTAAAACATGCTTCTGATCCTCAAGCTGGAAGCTCGACACAGACTGAAACTTCTGAGTAGAGATTGAACCAGGGGCCGTAATTCCAGTCTCATTCACTGGAGCTGGTATAGAGGCAGCACTGGCAGAGAAGGAAGAGGAAAGTAAAGAATTACTTCCATAGAATTTACTGTCAGGCAACACGCCAGCTTGAAGCCTTCTTTCATACTTCATATCATCCAGGAGGGATCTGTTAGATCCGTAGTAGCTCCTGAAGTTAGAGACAACAGCTTTTTCAAACTGGTACTCAATCCTAACCAGACCATCCTCGGCACCAACGCCTTTATGGTCTTCCACAGCTTTTGTTCTTTCAATGAATTTGAATCGATTACCCCTGTCCATCTCCTTGAGGAATCTTTCCAACTCAAGGTCACCAGGGTTAACGACAAGTGAGTCACCATTTAGAACGTCTGTCCCATCAATAGTAATCTTTACTTGAGCTCTTGCCGTGGAGAGGTTCTTTAGGAGTATGGAATACTCAGAACCAAATGGGAGATACACTGTGTCGCCGTGCTCTCTAAGGACTTTACCGCCAACTTTAATAGCGGCTACAAACTTGTTTGCATACATCATTCTAATCCCCTAATTGTAACGGCGTACAGAGTAGACGCCCAAATTTAACTCTGTTTAACAGATTAGCAACCTAGCTAACTGCAATTTCTAAATTTTTTAATCTTTTCTTTTCTTTCTGTTTTTTTATAGCTTCTATACGTCTAGCCTCTCTCTCCTCCGCTGTAAAGTTACCCCTTAATTTCTGAACTCTAACACCTATAACTTTTCGTGATTTCTTAGTGTCCTCTTCTACGTTAGAGAATTTCCTAAAAGAGAGTTCCGAGTTTTCCAAGGGAAATATTCTAGTATCAGGAGGTATAGAAGAGAAAACTTCCTGAATCTTCTCTTTAGTGAATTCAAACCATTCACCATTTATTTGTTGTTCCTTGTACATCTCATGAAGTGCCTTCTCCATTTTATGATGGTCTTTGGCTCCCCACACTCCGATGACTTCAATTTTAAAAGGTAAAAGAATACCTAAGTCTTTTATTCTTATTTCAGGGGTGATAGATTTTCCAATCTTATACCATCCGAAAACAGAAGACCCTATAAGGTATACGTACCCACTATACATTTTACTCATTACTTACTTTTATTCCAGAGCTATCTTATTTTAATGTTAACTGGAACTTATTATATGTCACAGTCTTTCTTCCAATTATTGTGGCGGAAGGTACAGGGCTCGAACCTGTATAACCTTTTCGGGTCGGCAGGTTAGCAACCTGCTGCAATACCAATTATGCGAACCTTCCAGTGAATCTTTCTTTCTTAGGCTTACGCTCAGCTATACGTTGCCTGTTTGTTTCTTTAGCAGTTTCATCAGGCTCCCATTGCTCAAGCGGTATGCCTTTAACTAACAGTTCCTTCGTGGGGAAAATAAAAATTACGTTGAACCCTCTTTCACGGCATTCTACAAACAGATCGTTATACCTGCGTAGTAGCCACCCTAACTTGTTGGTGAAGAACTTGACATGACCAGCACCTAACGTATAACTTAGCGGACGGTCTGGGTAATCATACTTCAGTTTACCAGAAAGAACGCAATTCGGAATACGAGTTAGCTCTCTAAATTCAGCTAGTAGGTGCTGGTCACAAAGTTCTGTCACGGGAATGACGTTGATACGAGTCATAGGCCCTTCAACGAGTTCCCAATGATCTTCTTCGCTAGTCCACTGAAGAGACTATCAAACAATTCAGCAATGTGCTTGCCGAGTTTGATGAGGAAGTCCTCAAGTATCGTCGCAACTATGACCAAGGGCCATTGAAGCACCCAGAAGGTAATGCGGTCAGCTTCATCTTTAGCCTTCGGAGTAAACAGGCCAAAGAAGTAGTCGTCGTCGTCTAGGCCAGACTTGAAGGAATTACTAACCCTACCGTAGGAGTAGTAATTGCAGTTCCAATTGGAAATGAAATCAGCTCTGCTCTCGGAAGGGTATTTCTGTTTACATTCATTTAGCTTACGCGCCCTTTTGAATAAAAACAAGAACCACTTTACGAATGCAACACCAGCTCCGATGACTAAGTAGACTGGCAGTACTTCAGTAAAGATTGACATGAAGCCGTGAGATGCGATGTAAGCTGCAAACTCCGGAACGAAGAAATACGCAAACAGAAGATTGGCCGCGATAAGAACAAATGACAAGATATATCTGTCGGCAAGAAAGAAGCCAATTTCTGCAATTACAAACAGCACGAGAAACACGGTTATGAACAAGGTAGTCTCCTTGAATACTTCAGTTAGTGGATTATTACGGTCCTACTCTTAAGAACCCTGCTTAGGATTTTTAAGAGTAGGGGTTGGGGTCTATATGTCCATAGTAAGGTCCCAACTCCTACCGGTTTCCCATTCCAAGAAAGAAGGCCACGAATTGGCGTTTGATGATGAAGACGATAGATTATTCAATGATCTACCACTGATCTACCCGGCCTCTAAAGATCCTATTGCTAAGACATTTAGAGGCCGGGGCGGGGGTCGAACCCGCGTCCTTGAATTATCATAAGTTGACATCTTTCCTGAAACCTTTATGAAGATGATTAGTGGCGAAACGAACACCAAGACTGGGATGAGGGATAATCTACTCAATAGATTAAACACACGTCCCTTTGACCAAGATGACAATTAAGACGATGGCCACTAATCCTTCTACTGCAATTTCTTTACTGCTTGGTCAACTGCGCCATGATCAGACCGGCAATTGCTTGACCGATCTTTTCCGTGGCCGCTTCAACCTGGTTTGCGCGAATCCTCGATTGCTTGACTTCAGCAATAAGTTCATCGAGGAGGGCCAAGGTGTCGGCTTTCTGGATCGTCGTCAGTGCACCGGAGAAACGCTTGGTGCTGAAAATGCCGATAACTTCGTCCTTGTTCCCTTCCTTGACCTGCGCCGGATGCTTTTCCGTTGCGGGAGACATCACGATG
>JACCDG011268858.1_pt1 | contig 25733 bp, 25 predicted proteins | sample 7442471 | NCBI WGS metagenome assembly JACCDG01 (sample SAMN15323444, study PRJNA562643) | freshwater metagenome | isolation source: river surface water | place: USA:Blue River Watershed | collected 2017-08-17 | reverse complement strand
GTCGGAGTCGGAGTCGGAGTTGGAGTTGGAGTTGGAGTTGGAGTCGGAGTCGGAGTCGGAGGTGGAGTTGGAGGTGGAGTTGGTGTTGGTGTCGGAGTTGGTGTCGGAGTTGGAGTCGGAGTTGGAGTTGGAGTCGGCACCGGCGGCGGTGGTTCCGGAGTGGGGTTAGGTGGTGGTGTTTGGCCATGTCTCAAGTTTGCAATAAGTGTTTGCATCTGAGGTGTGTCCTGTCCATTTTTAGGTTGAACGCCAAACATATAACTTTCCCACCAGGGACCTGCCGACCAGTAGGTGTATCCAAGCCAAACATCACTGTTGTCGTGCATATACTGAAGCATCGCGCTCAAGCTGGCTCGTGCTCCCGAATCGGCAGTAACACCAATTTCAGTAAGAAACGCTTTTTTGTGATGCTGTTTGCACCAGTTGGTAAATCCACTAAGTGTCGCAACTGCATTTGCAGGGCTTAAATAATCAGTGTGCGAGCCAGATCCGTCATAGTCTAAATATTGGTGCACGTCATAAGAAAAATTATTCAACGGGTCGGTGATATTAATCATCACTGTCGAGTTGTCATTATTCAACCAATCTTTTGGATGCATCCAATAAGTCGACGGAACTAAAATATGACCGTTAGCTCCAGTCGCACGAATGGCATTGATTGATGCTTGAGCCGTTGCAAGCCACGTTTGAGCGGTCATGCCACCATTCACTGGTTCGTTCATCAGTCCGTACATAACTTTGGGATTGCTCTTATACCGATTAGCCATCAGTGCCCAGAAGTTTGCCAGTTGTGAATTCGGCAGTCCGCCATTGACACCAACTGTTTGACCATAATAGGCACCATAATTGTGCGCATCGAGAATTACAAATAATCCTTTGGCAGTGGCACGATTTACCACCGCATCCATGCGCGCAACCTCAGCGGCATTTAATGCACCGTTAGCTTGGTTTTGCATACGTTCCCATCTAAAAGGAACACGAATTATATTCATGCCTTTCGATGCAAAATAATCGATATCTTGATCGCGAGGATAGATGTACTGAACACCCACCTGACCTGGCAGGGTATGTTCACCCCACTCAGCACCAGAGATGTTGACACCTTCGTAATCCATCGCTGCACAGGCTGGTCCTATGCCTAGTAAGAGCGAGAATGCCAGTCCCGAGAGGACGTGAGCAACACGAAATTTGGACAATAAGGTATTAGACGCCATAACACAAACCTCCCTGGACTATAAGTCATGAGTGCTGTGTTGAACGCGCATTGAACTTGCAAACTGACCATCACAGTTCACTCATTCAAGTAGATTTATTCAGATACTTAACGCAGAAGTGTTTTGCCTACCCTCATCATAGGCGTTGGCACTGTTTAAGCAAATCACCTAAGTGAGGGAAATTCCCGACACAAAGCTCACTCCTAAGGATATCTGGGGCTATTAGGGCTGTTTGGTACTAGTTAGTTGTGTCTAATTAGGCAGAATGCGATCACTCTTGTACATCGCTGGGGTTAGTCATATTGTGGTCGATTTAGCCAGGTTAGTTAGGTCAAAGGTACTAGTTGCATCTAAAAAATACCATCTACCCACACTTTCGCGCCTGCACATGTTTCGCCTTAGGACGCGACATCTTTTTTACTTTGTGAGTGCGCTCTTCCATCAGCTCAAGCAAACGGCGACTATGCAATTCTGCCGTCGCCATATTCTTGCGATAACGCTCGACTACGATCAATCTATTTAATTGCTCGCATAGAATCGATTTGTCTTTCGACTCTGAAATGGTGGCAGAACATTTAGCGACCATTTGATTGAGCAAATCGTTTTTAAGTTTATTCAAAAGAAAAATGCCCGGCACCGCAAGTGCTACCATGACCGGCAAAACTGACTGCACCATTTGTAGTGCCCTCATTTCTTCGGCATCTAAGGAGCCAGCATGACCAGATTTTATGACCGAAATTACTTGTACCCAAAGTGATACCTGGATAATTGAAAGTATTGTGGCAAGAAGAACTTTCAACTTAGGCTGTGACCTCAAAAGCACTGACCAAAAGTCCAGTGCCGCTCCTCTGCGCATTACGGTCAGAATAGCCAGAGCCCCCGCAAAATACAAAAGCGAGACAGCAAGGTTTAATGCAAGCACATCGAGCCCAATGACCACGAGCAAGGCGGCAAATAAATATCTATGGATAGTAAAAACCAATTATAAAATCTCCAGAGGAAGTGGATACTCTATTAATAGGCGTATCTGGTTCACAACGCATCCGTAGAAATACCATGCCGTATATATTGAAGGGCTCAAAGGGCAGATTTAATGTTCGCTCACCACAAGCTTCAAAACTAAGAGACAGGCGCGAATGCGCCTTTTTTAGTAGACTTAACTGGTTGACAGTCGGAGTAAGAGGCGTGCGCTCAGCCATTCGAAGCAAAGAAACCCCAGATCTATCGAAATACGAAATTTTTGAGATCGACGTAAATGCCAGTCCGGCAGTCGTCTGGAGCCTTTTGACCACTTATGAAGAAGTGCCTAAAGTCTTTGGCTTCATCACAAAAATCAAGCGCCTCAGACAGACTGGACCCATTCTGCTGCTCGAACAGGAAGTGCAACCGCTCCCGCCCGTTCCAGCCATTAAATATACGGTTGAAGTGACCGAAGACAAAGATGAAAAGCTCTCTTGGGACGGTAGAACGCCTTATATCAAAGTAAATAAAGGCTTCTTCAAATTAGATTCGCTTGAAGGCGGCACGAAGACGCATGTCACATTTGCATGTTGGGCAGAAGCGGCGCTACTCGTGCCAGTCTTCGTAGTGCGTTTGCAACAGAAAATCATTATGCCTAAAGTGCTTCAAATTCTAAAAGAACACGCAGAGAAAAAATGAAATCGAAAAACCTGGCTTTACTTCTTGCTGTTGCGTCAGGATTTTTACTGACTGCCATTATGTCAGTTAAAGTTTTTGCCGCTGACAAAGCGCAATGTTTGATTACATTGAGCACTGCCAAAAGATTTGAAGATAAGCAAATCGGCGAAGGTGGCAGCTCAAGCAAAATATATAAAGCCTACGAAGAAGCTTTTAATAGCTCAGCTTCGATTAAAAAAGAAGACTATGAGTGGCTATTGCAAAATGGCACACCTGCTGGAAGAGTTTATGGTGCGATGCTTTTGAGAGGCACAGGCAATGCCGATGACAAAAACAGTTTTGGTAAATTGAGCAAGGACGAAAGCAAAATTGACTTTCAATCTGGTTGCGAAGTTTCAAAAGACACAGTCAGTGCAATCGCCAAAAGCTTCATCAAAAGCGGCGATTACCTTGGCATCAAGTATTTAAAAAAGAAAGATAAGTAGACAAAAAGTTCCGGTAAAATGCCGGAACTCACTTTGTTTAGATTGGCTGTGAATCAAAACTATTTGATTTTGATTTCAGCAGAATAGCTTGATTTCACCGGTTTGACCTTAGTTTTGGTTTTAACGGTGGTTGTTTTGTTCACTACTGGTGCAGACTGCGTTTCCACACTGGTCTTTTCAACTCTTTGTGTAGTTACAGGAGCCGATTCAGTTTCGGTGTAAGTGGTCTTTTTGACCGATGTTTCAGGTTGATCTGATTCAATTGTTGTTGTTGAAACAGAATCAGCCATAGCGTGACCAGCGAATAGCACTGTTGCCACGATAGCAGTTGCAAATGGTGTTGTCTTATTCATTAAGAAGTTCCCTCCATATTTGTGTGGATGCTCATTAAATTCACTAGCGCAAAAGATATAGATCGGTTTCTAGTACTTAGGCTAAATACCTATAAGAAATAAAGGGGTTAGGCATGAATATTCGAAACATTATCATTGGTTGTGGTCTACTCGTCATGGTCGCAATGGCGCTTTATCCACCGTGGAACTATCAAGACGAGAACGGCTCGAATCAAGCGATGGGTTATAACTTTTTGTGGAAGCCGCCAGCGCACTCTAATGATGCTAAGGCTGACATCTTTGGTCTGAAAATTAAAATCGACGGTCCAGACACCAAAGCAAACAGTATAGATATGTCAAAGCTTTTGGTCCAAGAGGGAATTGCTCTGGCTATAGTTGCAGGACTTGTGTTTTTGGTAAGATTGACTGCGCAAAGAGCTTAATGCGGAGGCGCAGTCCATGCGCGAACTGAAAGAAATAAATTATCGCCAGGGCGCGCTGCGCTTTAGTCTTCCCTGTGATTGGACCGAAGAATATGGCAAAGAGTCAGGCGGGACGTTTTTTGAACAAGCCCCAGATTCAGGCACATTGCGATTGTCTGTAGTGGTCTTAAATACTAAAGGCAAAACCGATGCCGACGCTCTTGAGCGTTTTTTGAAAACAAGACCTGAAGCGCGAACTAAAGGTGCGCAAATTTCCAAAGAGTTAAATGGAAATGTGGTGCTGCAATTTATTCAAAGAGTGAATGAAAATGGCGATGACATGAGCATTATCTGGTGGTTTGTGGCAAGCGGAGCGTTTGAAGACCATATTCAAATTGCGATGTTCAGCTTTTCCCTGCTCAATATCAATTTGCAAAAAGAGCAAAATAAAGAAGACATTCTTTTGTTGGATCAAGAATTACGCAAGACCCAGTTTGTCATGCTGCCTACGCCTGTTAAACAGAACTGAGTATTTTCCAAATTTCAGGCAGCCATTCGTGATGCTCAGGCTTCATTAGGCAAGATCGCAAACAAGTGATCGTGTCTTGATCCCAGTTAAAATCGGTCAGTTTATCTCTGAAAAAACTTGCAGGCAGGTTGGCGACTGCCAAATGCAGACCTAATTGAGCAGTCTCAGCAAAAATCTCTTTTGCTTTAGCTGAAGATTCAGATGCCGATTTTGTTTTTACTGCAAATACTACGATGTCTAATTCAGGCTCGAATGGGACTATAAATCTATCGTCACTATTTAATTTGTCACAAAAATCTATTGCAGTCTGGCGACAAGTTGCCATGTTTTTAGCAAACTCAGAATTCGTTTCCATTGGCAACAATTTCTGTGTAGCCCACAATGCCACAGCCGATGCTCCAGGACGCGAACACTCAAGACTTATTTCACCCAGGTGCAATTCATTGGAACTAAAATAAGTATAGGGCGAGTCATGTTTATAAAATTTGCCTACTGATGAATCTTTGAACAAGACACAACCACACCCATAGGGCTGAAGCCCGTGTTTGTGCGGATCTATAACGACAGAATCAGCTTGTCCTATGGCGTCAAAGACTTCGCGTGTATGCTTTGATAAGTTATTTGCCAGCTTGAAATAGCCACCATAGGCAGCGTCTATGTGAATACGGAATTTGTATTTTTTCTGCAATTCAAGTATCTGCAAAAGTGGATCTACCGATCCTGTGGCGGTAGTGCCAGTGGTGACAACGACCGTTCCTACATCATCCGACTTAAGCATAGATTCAAGTTCTTTGACGTCCATACGCGCTTTGGAATCAACTGGAACGCTTTTATATGGAATCTTCAATACTTCGCTTATGCGACTATGAGTGTAATGCGCCTGACTTGATGCCACAATTGTTTTGCCCGGATGCAATCTGTCAGCGACCCACAAAGCCTCTAGATTAGCCATGGTGCCACCACTGGTCAAATGACCAAGATGTTCGCTAAAACCAAGCATCAAAGCAAGATTTGCCACCGCTTCTTTTTCCATAGCCGAGCTTGCTCGCCCGCCATCCAAAGCGTGATTATTTGGATTGAACCACAGTGCAAGAGTATAAGCAAGACGTGCAACCACATGTGGGGGCTTGATCATTTGCCCTGCATACAATGGATGCGGATATGGAAAATTGTCTTTTAGTTTTACTGCAACTTCATTTAGTACTGACTGCAAACGCTCTCTTTGAGCCGCATCTAAAGATGAGTCATACAAGGGTAGATTAGCTTCGCTAAAAGATTCTTCCATCAAAGCAACCGCTTGATTCAATAAATCAAGACTTTGGTGCTCAAGCACCCGGCTTTTTTCTTTCGTGGTCATAATCGTTATATTTTCCCGCTGTGTGTTTATGCTGCCATCGACTGCAATCTATCGCCGTCCAAACCGTCCCAGAATATTTTAACCGCATCGAGTATCGCTTCAGCGCCCAGTAAGAAAGATTCCTGACAAAAGCCTTCGCGCTCAAACAACATATTTAATTCGTCGCTAGTGTGTGCGGCGTGCTGGTCTTCGATTTGGTCGTGCCACACCCAGAATCCAAGAGGAAGTTCTGGATTTCTGGTTGCTTTGATTGATTTTAAACCATCAATCAATTCTTTCCAGAAGCCGGCCGCTGCCCAGTGCTCGATTGCGTGCGAGGCACCTGCAGCTACAGACCAGTCTTCTGAGCCGTACCAAGTCATAAGGGCTTTGCAAAATTCCATGGTCGATTCTGTTGCATGTGATGGTTTTCCAATTTGATTAAAGGATAATCCAAGGTGTTTAGCAAAATCAGCAAGCCACTCGAAGTGTCCAGCATCGAATTTAAACTTGCCACCATTTACAGAACCGTCTTTGTTGAAGACCACTCCAAGCTCGTTCATCAAGATTTCTTTGCTTGCTCTGTATGCTTCTAAATCCATGGCATTGATACACTTGCGCAACTGAGCTTCAATAAATAGATGGCTAAAAACAGAAAACTGCACAGTGAAGTGTTTAAGTTCTTCGTCAGAAGCGCTTCCCTGGCTGAACCAGGATGTAAATTCGTTGTGCTTTACGATCGGATGATTTTTAATCAAATTGTCGGCTTTGACTGTAAATTTAGTCAGTATCTCGGTCTTAGTCCAAGTATTTTCCATTGTCATACTGCTCATTTTGTTTCTCCTTTTAAGATTAGACGCACAAAAAAACCATCTCGGTCAGAAGATGGCTTTCAAAAGATAATTTCTATCTACTTATTGCAACGCCAGCTATCTGACCCTTTGGGGGCGGTAATAATACTGATAGCGGTAGGTGTTGTTGTGCTTCATAGTTCGTCCAATCTAACAAAGATATTTGGGGCTCACAAGCTTTTATGAAGTTTGTAATGAAGCATTTAATCTTTGATTTGAGCAGCTCGTTTCAGTTCGTAGACTTTCAAATTGCAATAAACTGTCTCAAGATAGGGCACAGACACATTCTTGTCTTCAGCCTTTCGAACCAAATCGCCAATAATTTGATCTGCTTCTATTGGATTATTGTTTTCCATATCGCGACACATCGATGCTTTTAGTGTCGAACTCTTATCACGCAAACGTTCGCCAAAAGCTTCGCTTGGTTTAAATCCATGTGCATTTGCAATAGCAAGGCATTCTTTATATATGGAGTCTGCAATTTTGTCGCCGTAAGGCGAACCTGCTATTTCGCCTATCGATGCACCAAACAAAGTAGTAAGAGCCGCAAGCGACGATATCATCACCCACTTTTCCCACATGTCGGCGATTATTTCATCTGATTTTTTAGAGACACAATTTGATGGTTTAAACATTTCATCTATGGCATTAATACGATCTGTTGCAGGTCCGTCTAATTCACCATATTTGATACCGTGCTTGTCGTTTAAATGAAGAATAGTCCCGTCACTATCAAGAGTAGACGAAATAATGCACAAGCCACCAATGACGCGCGCTGCTCCAAACTTGTCTTTCATTTTAGCTAAATGACTCATGCCGTTGAGCAAGGGTAATACCGCGCTTTGCGGACCTACGGCTGGTGCCACCGAATTCATCGCATTGTCTAAATCCCAAGCCTTGCAAGTAAGAATAATTAGATCATAATGCGAATCGGCAGATTCGATTACATTGAAATTTTTGCCTTCGAAATTGCCGCTTTCACTAACTATCTTGAGTCCATTTTCGCGCATGAGTTTAGCTCGTGTCGGTCGCACTAGAAATGTGACGTCTGCTCCAGCTTCAACCAGCCTACCTCCGTAATAGCCACCAACTGCGCCTGCACCTAAGACTAAAGTTTTCATCTCAATTACCTGGTTTCCTTCTTACTTATTAAAAACATCAACACTTCTAATAACTTGATTGCGTTTGATTGTTTGAGTAGTTTTACTGCCCACAATAAAACTTTTATCGAGTAATTCATTGACGCGCGATTGTTTCGGATCAAGCTCTTTAATTTCAATGTCACTGTCCAAGATTATCTCACCCTTGCCAAGTTCTCTTGCTGCCACAAAGGCAACAATGTGTCCTGCGCCGTCCAGCACGAGATCATCGCGTACTAAAGTTTGATCTTCATTAGCACCATATTTAAGTTGGTGCCCCACAGCATTGCGAATGTCACGTATTGCGTCTGCGGTATCAGAACCAGTATCAGCTTTTTCTATTTTCAAATCTGCCACTTTTAAGGTAGCACCTTTCTCAACTGCTTTTTTTGTCTTAACTACAAAGAGTGTTTTAGCCATCGTAATCTTGGTCGATTTATCGTGAGGACAGATTCCTATTAGTGGATCTTCACTATCGAGCTTTTTAATTTCCTCTTTTTCAAGCTCCTGCTGATTCATTCCAATATCATCACAAGTTATAAGTGAATTGGCGCTGATTGAATAACGCGCTGTATGACCCACCAAAAAATCTTTGCACAAAATAGAATTAGCGTTAATCGATGCTGGGTCAACCATCTTCTCAAACAGGTCTTCTTCCTTGATCACTTCACCATCATCGATATCTCTTTCGCAATACACAACCTGACCAATTTTATGAAAACCTTTTTCGCGCCAGGCTTCATTTTCCTGAATATTGTCAATGACGGAAGCAACGAACCATGTTAGTCCCGCAGCCAACAAAATAGCCGGCAATGCAAGCAGAAAGACGAGTATTAGGTTGCGCTTCTTGTCCATTCAATGGTTATCAACGGGCAGATTTTATTATATAGAATAATCAAGCGTAGTATCATTCTTCATCTGCCAGTTTAACGGAGGTTGTCAGGCATGGTGATGCAGATTAATATCGGTTTGAGCGAAACACAGCGCAAACAGATTTCAGATGGTCTAAACAAGCTACTCGCCGATAGTTATACACTCTATCTAAAAACGCACAATTTTCACTGGAACGTTACAGGTCCGATGTTCTCAACATTACATCTGCTTTTTGAGACTCAGTATTCCGAGCTTGCTTTAGCGGTAGATTTAATTGCCGAGCGTGTACGCGCACTTGGTCATTATGCAGAAGCTAGCTACAGTCAGTTTTCCAAAATAACTGGTATCAAAGAAGAAATCGGTCATCCAAATGCTGAAGACATGATTCGCCAATTAATCGAAGGGCAAGAACAAGTGGTGCGCACCGCCCGCGAATTACTGGCTAAATGCGAAGATGCACATGATGCGCCAACCGCCGATTTGCTCACTCAACGCATGGAAGTGCACGAGAAAAACGCATGGATGTTGCGCTCACTTTTGGAAAAATAAAATGCATCGCCTGAAAATATTCGCTTTAGCAGTCACTCTTTTGATACTAGGGGTGCTACCAAGCTTTGCGATGAAACGAGCAGGAAATTTTCCTTTTGTTCTTTCGGGACTTGATGGAAGATTTTATGCTCGTTGCATTCCGGCAAAAGATGATGGTGGTGCTGGTAGTACTAAGATTTATCGAGTGGAATCAGCCAAAGACGTTCTAATTGATTCATATGATTTTTATCCTCAACACGGACTCTGGTTCGGCTGGTCACCCAAGGCAGGAAAAATTGCTGTTTTAAGCCGATTGATCGAACACAACGTTGATCCAAAAAAACAAATTGAACTCACTTGTTACCTGGGCGGCAAAAAACTTGCCAGCTATACAACTGAACAAATATGGAAAATGGGCGCTCAGAAAAAACTGGACATGGTCGGCGGCAATTGTGCTGAGATTTCAATTAGTGGTTGCGAGCAAATCCCAGGCACCAACGACTATGACTTCGTTATACGCACTGGTTTAAAGACCTACTTGCGCATCGACATTCTCACTGGAAAAATCAGAACTGCAACTTCAAGCAATGGCGGCAATGAGAATTTTAAGTTCTAAACGGGTTTTGATGCCTTTATTCGTTTTTTTTCTAGCTTCTTGTTCTGTTACAAAAGCGCCCACGAATGCAGCCAAAAACTCGCCTGTAATATCTACTGGAACATCGCTTGTACTTGCCGATGGTATCACTGTCACACAAGCTGAATTGGACGGCAGAAACAAATACATAGAATCAATCGATAAAATTCTTCCCGACGCTTCGCCCAAGGCAATTCTGGTCGAAAAGCAAATTTTGCAACTTGGCTCGCCAGCAGAAAAATTCAAAAATGATGGCACCATGCAAGCGATCATGAATTATATGGGTGAGTTAAAGACTGATAGCGATTTGATTTCACTTGCAAAAATAAACAAAGCAATTAGTGACAAAGAGATGGCTTTAGGCGATGCAAAAAACAAGTGGCTCTGCAGGTTGACTCGAAGCACTATCTGGCTTTGTGCTGTTCGTGGCTCATTAATGCATGGAGAACAAGGCACAAACGTTTTAACTCAAACCAAAACAGCGCTTGCACCGCTCGACACGACAGAAGAGCGTGATTTTGCTGGCATGGAAAAATGGCAGCACGGACTTAAATAATTTTCGCAGCAGTTACCAGGTGATTTTCTGCGGCTCTGATCTAAAAAATGGTCCATTGACACAATAAGCATCGTTATTCCATTCTATCTGCATCCAGCCGTACGGCTTTTCTTCCATCTCTTTAGGCAACGCTGGAATTGATTTTGCGCTAGTCAAAAGCGAGCGAATAAAATCGGCTTGTTCTTTATTATTGCCTTTGCCTTCAGTAATGATTTCGCCTAAAGTGCCATCTGTGACTTTAAAAGTCATCTGTACAGCGCCTTTCGTTTTTGCAGACCAATCTTTGGTGAAAACGTCGCGGAATTTATCTGAGTATTCACTATCAACCGAGCGCGAGTTTTCGCTCATGGGCTCAGCATCTTCTTTATCTGGGTCGCGACCAAAAGAAATTTTCATCTCGCCACTATCGTAAGCTTTGACTTTCCAATGATCCTTATATACTTTCCAATGACCGCCTTCGTTAATAAGCGCAACCGAGCCTTTCATCGAAAAGCGCGAATCTGTGGACTGTTTTTTGAATTCGGTGGGAATCTCATCGGGTGCTAATTCGAAATAAACTTTACCGTTTTTATTTTCTTTACTAACTATTTTTACGGTGCGAGGCTCTTGTTTGCACATGCCTAAGGCTAACTGCTCGACCATCTTCTTCATTTCGGCAGGAGCGTCTTTGTAATCTTTATCTTCTTGGGCTGTACTGACCGGATAGAATGGCCTTAATTCTTCAAGAGTTTTTGCTGTATGCAAAGTCTGAAAATAGCGCTTCACAAACGCGTCAGGCGATTCAGACGGTTCTTGTGCTAGACCAGGTTTCATTAGACCCAGCGCCAGGAAAATAGAAAGACCTAGTGCCTTTTTAGACTTACAAAACATGGGCTAAATCTCCAAATGGTTGTGGTTTCGGCTGATTATACACGCTTGCGCTGCATAAGATTCAAACAAACATTCGGGCAAAATTTAGGCGGATCTTAGTCTTAGATTAGAGCTAATAAAAGTTGACCAAACTGATACCAGATCTGGTGATGGCTAAAATTATCTGATACCAAAATCTAAAAATGGCAACGGTCTTCGAAGAAGCGCTATTAATAAGGATAGAGGAGAGAATTTGAATAGAGATTTAGAGACTGTTTTCAATACCAAATGTTCCCAGATTCCCAAAAAAATTTATCTAGTTTCGTGATAATAAGCGATTGATTAAAATACTTACCATTGCCAAGCGGACAAAAAAATTCCATGTTATGAATTAGAGAATGCCACTTAATTCAGTCGGCGTTCAATGTATTAGAAAGAGGTCCCCATTATGTCTTCCAAGCCCACCCTGCGTGCTGCAGTGGTCACCTTATCTGCTATTTTCTCGATTATGTTTAATCCAGGACAGGCGCAAGCCAAAGTAGACAAAGAAGTACTCAAGCTTAATGGCGTCAAAACGTCTGTTCCCGGATTAAAATGGCAAGACAACTCTGTCACTGCCAAGGCAATAGTTCTGGGGTTGCATGGCGGTGTTCAGCACGCTGGCAACTTTGAAGAGCTAGCTGAAAAATTGGCTCCAGAAGGAGTCATTTTCTATGCCATCGACTTTCGCGGGCATGGTGTCTGGCTCACCCAAAGCGAGAAACGACCAGCGGTTGAATACGATGCCACTGCTCGAGATCTGGTGCCAATCGTGACCGAACTTCGAGCCAAAAGCCCTCTTTTGCCCGTTTATTGCGTAGGCGAGAGCCTTGGAGCAGCGATGGCAATCAAAACATCTGCCACTAATCCAAAATTATTCGATGGACTTATATTAGCCAGTGCAGGAGCCGGACCTGCCACCAAATATCACGTTGGAGCCACATTCAAGTCAATTGGCTCAGGCATCAAAACCCTTGGTAGAACGGTCGACATTTTGCCCCACATTGGCGACATGTCCGACGACAAACGAAGCAACGAACAAACGCTCAACGACCCACTCATTCGAAGCAAACAAAGTTTGAGAGATCTTCTTGTGTCGGTCAATTTCTTGCGCACTTCGCACAATTTAGCTCCAAAGCTGGACAAAAACCTCCCCATACTAGTACTTCAAGGCGAAGACGACCACATTATCCAGCCAGAATCAACCAAAAGTTTATTCAAGAGGCTTGGCTCCAAGAAGAAGTCTATAGCCACGTTTCCAAAATTCGGACACTTACTTGTTACCAACTCATATCTCAAGCCTGAAGTGATTAAAACTATGACCGATTGGCTTTCTGAGCAAGAAAAATCAAGCGCTCCAGTAGCCACTACCGCCAAACACCCTGGCGGCACGTAAGAATAATACGGACAAAAGTTTTGGCAGTATAATTAGCTGCATGAAATCAAAGCTTTTACTTTCTGTATTACTCAGTGCTGGCATTTCCAGCGGATCTATCGCGCTGCCTACGTTTTGCAAAGATCTCGACCTGAGCAAAGCAAGTCGGTCCGAAAAATGGCTCTGGGCGCATTCTGCCATCGCAAAAGGCAGCTCGATTAGCGATGTGGACCGCGACAAAGCTTTCAAAATAATCGAGCAAGAAGAAGCTAATCTCGACAAGACACCGACTGCGCAATCTGCGATTTCCTTTCTTTCAATTGTAGATTTCTATATTAAAGCGGGCGAAGCCAAACTAGTGCGCGCTAAAGAAGCAAAGGCAGTGGCTAAAATCGAAGCTGCATCCAAATTGCCTGGCATGAGCGATGCTCAAATTACAAGATTGGCACAAGGTCTTGAGACACTAGCTAAAAATCATCTGGTTAATGGAATGGCCGAAAGCAAGCCAGACATGGACAGAGCCGAGGTCTTTTATCATCTTGCAGTAAATCTGCGCGATCGTCTGCAAGCGCAGGATCCCCAGCGTAGTCTTGGCTACAGACAAATAATTAAGTTCTATTTGGACAATCACGAACCCAAAAAAGCAAACGACATGACCATTCGCTTGTCGCAACTTGGTGGCACAACGCCTGTGTTGGGAAGTGGCCCCACTAAAAAACCAGATCCAAATCAAGAGTCAAAAGATCCTTGTCCAACTTGTGGTAAGGGTTAAATCACCATGCCCGAATTAAAAGTGGGTCTGCATGCGATGCCCACAGATGATTTCAGGCAAGCTGCAACTGAACTAATACTAAACGACCAGGTCGATGTACTCGAATGTACTTTCGATGCACGTTGGCAGTTGGTAGATGAAATTTGCATTTCAGATTACCAGTATCCAGATTGGTATCAATCTTTGATTCAGGTCTATAGCGACGAGAATAGTTTACTTGGACATGGAATCATGTTGTCTCCACTATCTGCCAAAACAAGTCCGCGGCAATTACGTTGGCTTGAAAAACTTGAACGTGAGTGTGTCGAGCGCAATTACTTGCATGTGTCTGAACATTTTGGATTTTTTGAAGCAGATGGTTTTATCGATGGCGCACCACTGCCGGTGCCTCACACAAAAGAAGCTGTTGATATTGGACGAGGGAGATTGAAAAGCATGGCTCAATCTTCTAATAAAGATGTTGGACTGGAAAACCTGGCTCTGGCTTTTAGTAAGACTGAAGCGCAAGAGCAAGGAGCATTTTTAAACAATCTTCTTGACAATCCAAATTACTTTCTCTTGCTCGATTTGCATAACATCTTCTGCCAAATCGTCAATTTTAATCTAAATGCAAAAGACCACTTATCTCTTTATCCCCTGCACAAAGTGCGCGAGATTCACCTTTCCGGCGGTTCTTACTCGAAGTCATGGTCTGGCAAGAGGGATGCTATACGCAGGGATACACACGACGGGCCAGTACCGGCTGAAGTATTTGACCTGTTGGAATTGGCGTTAACTGTGTGTCCTAATCTTGAATTTGTAATTCTGGAGCGCCTTGGTAATACCATGGATGGTGAGGACGACTTTGCTCAGTTTAGAGCCGACTATAAACGAATGTATGACCTTGCAAGAGGAAAATAAATCATGATAGGAAGAGACGAACCCGATCTAGTGCTATTTCAACAAGAATTAGTGAGCGCACTCAGCTCAACGGATTCTCCCGACAAAATCGTTCAGGCGCTGGAAACAAATCCAAAGCTAAATTCGTTCCGCAGTTACATCTCCACCTTTGACGTGGATATGGTGCAAGTGGCAAACGAACTGGTGCACAAATGGGGCAGTCGCCACTAGAAGGCGCTAGAATTTAATAACTACTTTGCCGAAATGCGCTTGCGAATCCATGTATTGAAACGCTTTGATGGCATCTTCGAATTTAAAGACCTTATCTACAACTGGCTTTATTTTATGCAAGCTAATCGCACGATTCATGTCTTCGAACATTTCGCGCGAGCCTACATAGATTCCTTGTAGACGAATTGTTTTCATCAAGACGTTAATGGGATTGAAATCTCCTTCTGCATTTGCAAGAACGCCTATGACACTGATGTGTCCACCAACTCTTGTGGCATTGACTGACTTAGAAAGAGTTCCGGCACCACCTAATTCGACTGTATGATCTACTCCGCGTTTTTGCGTAAGTGAAAGCACTTGCTTATCCCAATCGGGATGATTCTTGTAATTAATACAATCGTTTTTATCGACACCAAATTCCTTTTGAAGTCTGGCTAGCTTTTCATTACTACTAGACGTTACTATCACGCGTGCTCCCATCATTTTGGCAAACTGAACGGCAAAGATTGAAACGCCACCAGTTCCAAGCGTAAGGACTGTGTCGCCAGCTTTAATTTTTCCTGCCTGAACCATGCCATTCCAGGCGGTGACTGCAGCACAGGGAAGTGTTGAACCTTCTTCATAAGATAAGTGCTCAGGCAAATGCACTAGTCCTTCTTGCTCGAAAATTACTGACTCGCGAAGAACTCCGTCTATTGAGCCACCAAGGGCGGTTCTGCCTATTTCGGCATTGATCTCGCCACCAATCCAGCCTTGCATAAATATGCCAGCGACTCTATCTCCGATTTTAAATCGAGATACATCTTCTCCAATCTCGACCACTTCGCCTGCACCATCCGAACACGGAATCAGCGGCGTCCCACCAGGAGTAGTGGCACCATCGTACAATTTAGCATAATGTCCCTTTACAACAAGTAAATCGCGATAGTTGAGCGAGACTGCTTTGATGGCAACACGAACTTCGTGCCTCTTTAGTGCTCCGGCTTCACGCTTTGTGCAGTTGAGCTTGTCTATTGCAGGCTCCTTGCCCAATTCGACAACCTTAACTTTGCTACCTGACTTCACTGATGTAGTCATGCCAATATCCTCGCCGGAGTTCGTGTTTTATAGATGGAACAGTATATCGCATGTCATAATCGAATTTTTTATTTTTAGCTTGATATGCAAATTCAATTCTTATGTGATTGAAACACGCGATGAAACAACGATTGCAATGTTAATAAATGTCGAATTCATCAGGGAAGAACCAGAATAAGTATTTAGGTTTTAGCGCTTCTGACTTGAGAAATGCTTTTGGTTCTTCACTCTTAATACCTGTATCTGTCCAATCGAATGTTCTAGCAGGTTCATAGCTGAATACAACATTTTGATCGTTCCAGTTGGGCTGCCAGTTTGGACCATGAAATGTCCCTTGCACATACGCCCAGCGTTTCACTTTGTTATTTTCAAATTGAATATTTACCCATCGATGTTGATTAGCGCAGCCAGTCATCTTTACTGTATAGAACAGGTCATTTGAATTTTTAAAAACTTGTTTTTCAGCATCTTCCGGACGATCGAGTAAAAGGGATAAAGTATCTCGACTCATCCCAATCAAGTCATATTCTCGAAGCAAACCCTTAAAACTTGATTCTTTCAATTTGGGATAAACTTCAACTTCAGATTTCCAGTCTGCAGCACTGAAGAGAAAATCAGGTGACTTACCTAATATGAAATTACCTTGTCTCGTTATAGTGATGTCATTGTACTCCGGTCGTAAAAAATACTCGCCAGATTTATCGATGATACCCACATGTGGGCGACCGTTTGCAAAGCTTGCTGTAACTACTGCTAAATCATTTTTAAATGAATCGGCCTCTAAAAACTTAGGCTTGATGACAACTTTTCCATCTAGATTTAAATATCCAGCTCGATACTTCCAATCATCGAATTTCTGCTCGCCATATCTTTTAATTACAAACGGTATCAGATCTGAATCTGTTTCCTTGGCGTAGACTGTGTTTTCTGGAAGTCGAAACTTCACTTTTCCTTGCGAATCAAATAATTCTTCTCTGTTGCTAGATGAAACGTCCAAAAATAAATCTTTGGCGATCTGATGAAACTTCCTGTTGAAAATATTGCTGACGAACTCCTTTGAATCCCTAATTTCTTTGCCAGTTCGGTCCACAACAAGCCAACCATTTGAAGATTGGAAGGAATAGTAATTGGAATTATGTTTTAGGAAGTCTTCATTTAAAAAAGAATACTTTCCTAAATCAGCAATCACTTTCCCACTCATATCAAACATTACAGTTGTAAATGATGAATTCATGGCAATAATGCAATTGTCATCAGTCCAAATTTGAAAAAACTGCGGCTTGAGAATTATTCTTCCAAACTTATCGCATAAGCCTTTTAATGCTGAAACAGCCTTGTCAGAGTCTTTTTTAGTATTCCGCTTTATCACAACATAATCATCTATTACAGCAGAGACTGAGCAGTCGCGAGGCAAATTAAAAGACAATGGCTTGCCGAATTTGTCGAATACTTTTATTTGAGATGGAGACATCTCAGGATTTTTAAAATCGAACTCTCCAGCAAGCAAAGTACCATCACGGCATTCGTGAATGCTGAAGTATTTTGCAGGCACCATCATCTTTTTGTCGCGTGACATATAGCCAAAACGCGGTAAAGCTGTATCTTGGTGAACTTTAAAAGTCGAAACCGTCGACGTTTTTTTTGAAGCACAGGAAAAAGAAGCTAGATTCAACAAAATCAAAAACGTAATCAAGAAACTCTTCTTTCTCATCAAAACAATTTCTCCATTGCTTCTGAGAATCGCTTGAACATTCCTTTGGTTTTACCCACGATAGATTTAACAGGCTTGGTTACGTTCTTATCTACGGCTTGTCCAACGTCTTCTACAGTTTCGTCAATTGCTCTTAGGAATTCATATGAGTCTGGCATGCCCGGGTTTAAAGCAACTTTTGGGTCGGTGAAAGCAACTTTGCGCTTTGGATGTTTCAAATAATATTTACGCATATAATTAGCCCAGATTGCCGCAGGCACCACACCACCAGTAGCAGCCCTTGCATGAACAGCATCGTTTGCGTCGTTACCAGTCCAAACAGCAGTCACCACCTCTGGGGTCATGCCGACAAACCATAAATCTTTTTGCTCGTCAGAAGTGCCAGTTTTTCCTGCCACTTCTACGCCCGTTAAATAGGCTCGCTTACCGGTCCCCTCTTTAACCACGTCTACCATGGCATCGATAATTTGTAAGCACGGCTCCTGAGGCAGCACTTGCTTGCTTACTGTTTTGAATTCGCGCATTGTGTGATTGTCTTTATCGACTATTTTCCGCACAAAAATTGGTGCCATGAAGTAACCACCACGAGCTATGGTGGCATAGGCGGTGGCCATTTCCATTGGTGTCACAGCGGCTGTTCCCAATGCAAGCGATGGGGTTGGCTCCATTTGAGCGGTGATACCAGCTTTCATTGCAGTTTGAGCGATATTCTGGGGACCTGCATCTACAGCCACTTTCACTGCACATACATTGCGTGAAAATTTAAGAGCATCGCGCACGTTGAGCGGACCCATATATGTATTATCATAATTTTTTGGTGTATATGTGCCACCACCTTTACCATCGGGCAAAGTGAGCGGTTCGTCTACTATGACAGAATCGGCATTAAGAGTACCTGTAATAAGTCCGGTCAAATAAACAAATGGCTTGAACGAAGATCCTGTGGTATGAGGATTAAGCGCTCGATTCCATTGATTTTGTTCGTAATTAGCAGCACCAACCATAGCAAAGACCGAACCGTCTTTTATATTCATAGATACAAGCGCGCCTTGATTTACACCTTTTGGTGCTTTGCGCACGCCAGCCCATAGTGCCGCTTCAGCTTCTGCTTGTGCTTGTTGGTCTAAATAGGTATAAATTTTGATTGGGTGTTTCCATATTTCGTTTTCGCCCAGTTCTTTTTTGACTATGTCTACAGCGTGCAGTGTATAGAAAGGAAACTTCAATTTGCGAGGGCCCGCTTTGAAATTGAGTTTGATATTTTGCATTACGGTCAATTCTTCGGGCTTGATATAACCGCATTCTGACATGTCGCGCAAAACTTCTTTTTGTCGCTTCAGTGCTTTATCTGCATTAGTGCCATACGAAGATGGGGCTTTAATAAGACCAGCCAAGAATGCAGCTTCTGGAATAGATAAATTTAGCGCCGACTTGTCGAAATAAATTCTTGCAGCGCGCTCGATACCATAAGCACCACGGCCAAAATAAACTTCATTCAAATATGTTTCAAGAATTTTGTCTTTGGAATATCCGTTTTCAACGTCTATCGCCATAAAAATTTCAAGAATCTTGCGACGCATAGATTTATCTTGAAAGCCAAAATATTTGGTTTTCATCAATTGTTGAGTAAGCGTGCTTCCACCTTGCTGCAATTCGCCTTCTTTCATGTTGGTGAAAACGGCGCGAATGATACCAAACGGGTCTACACCAAAATGATGATAAAAATTGCGATCTTCTACAGCTATTAATGCGTTTCTGACATTCGGCGATATAGCCGAAAGTGGAACGGGTTCGCGCTCGCCTTCTTGCTGAACTATTGTGACTAATTGGTCTTTGTAGTCATAAATAGAAATGCCTTCCGCCTGAGTAGCAAGACTTGGCAGTCGCACAAATGAAATGTGGCAGAATCCTTTTATTATGACCAGAAAAAAGAGTCCGACAAAAACAAAAAGGCTGACCAATGCGAATTTGCCCGCTCTGGTGTTCCAGGCTTTCTCAAGCCGGGGCTTTAGTTTTTCGTCCCAGAACATAGCAATTTTCAATCATTCACTTCCTTATATAAGGATATCCACAATTCAAAAACTCTATATGAGTGAAGTATAGTAGTCGACAAGCTACACAATATTATTAAGCATTGTAAAGCGATATTTAACCACTTCCGGATATGACAGCGTTTCGGCATGCTAGATAGAAGCCAGGCAGTGTAGCCGACTGAATACAGCGAAACGAGAGAGTATCCCAGGAGCGCGTTATGTCAATTTACTTAGGACTATTTGAATTCGAAGGACCCTTCGTTGAACCTGACGACATGAAAGACGAAGCTGGTGTGTACGCGATTTTGCATTTTGTCGACAACGAATATAAGCTTCTAAGATGTGGAGAAAGAGATTCTTTGCGCAAATGGGCTAGCAGAGTGAAGTTTGATGATATCAAACACCGTTTGCCTGGCAAAATGCTTTTGACGGTCTATTACACCAATTTTCCAAAAGAAGCTCGCAAGTCAATTGCCAAAGCCATTACCGAAGAATTCAGACACGAAGCAAGAGTTTCATATTTGATTAAACCGATGCTTCAAGCTGCAAGCTAATTTATTTAGAGTTTCAAATATTAGCGCTTCTCCAAAAGGAGGGGCGCTTTTATAGCCTATCGCGTCTGGCTTGTTCTTTTGCTTTTTGCTTGGCGCGCTTTTCAGCTAAATGCGCTTCGTGTGCTTGTTTTTCTTTAAGCGACTTTTGATGAGCTTTTTCCTGAGCTTTCTTTTCCAAATAGTATTCGTAATTACTTGGATAAACTTTGAACTCGCCGTCTTGAATCTCTATTATTTTATTGGCTATTTTACTGATGAAATAACGGTCGTGTGATACCACAACCACTGCACCATCAAAACTACGAAGAGCCTCTTCAAGAGTCTCTTTAGCAGGTATGTCCAAATGATTTGTAGGTTCATCTAAAACTAGAAAGTTAGCAGTACCAGTTAACATTTTGGCCAGTGCCAAACGCGCTTTTTCACCACCAGATAACTCGCGCACATACTTAAATACGCTATCTTGACCAAATAAGAAGCGTCCAAGCAAGCCTCTAATTTCCGAATCTTTCCAATTGTGCACTTCGTCAGAAATAGTCTCAAGTAGAGTTTTATTCAGGTCTAAAGCTTCAGCTTGATTCTGTTCAAAGTAAGCAGGAAAGATATTGTGATCGCCTAGTTTCACAACGCCTTCGTTGGGTTTCTCTTTGCCCATCAAGAATCTGAGCAAAGTCGATTTGCCCGCACCATTTGGTCCGATTAGTGCGATTTTGTCGCCGCGCTCAATTTCTAGGTTGGCATCCATAAATAGAATGTTGTCACCATAAGCGTGACTGAGATCTTTCACTTCTGCCACTGTCTTTCCGGATCTGGGACAGGGAGGAAATTTGAAGCGCAATACTTTGGCTGCTTCATCTGGTTCTTCGATAAGCTCGATTTTTTCTAGTTGCTTTTCTCTAGATTTTGCTTGAGTCGATCTGGTGGCACTGGCTCTAAATCTATCGATGAAAACTTGTTGTTTAGCTAGTTCTTCTTGTTGACGCTCAAAGGCTGATTGTTGAGCCAGTCTCGTTTCTTCTTTGGTTGTTACATAATAGGTATAGTTGCCGGCATAAGTTGTTGATACACCAAACTCTATTTCGACAATTTTGGTGCAGATTTTGTCCAGGAATTGTCTATCGTGCGAGACTACGACCATTGGAACATCTTGCTTGGTCAAATATTCTTCAAGCCATTCTATTGTCTCTATGTCTATGTGGTTAGTCGGTTCGTCGAGCAAAAGAAAATCTGGTTGGCGCAACATCACTTTTCCAAAGCCGATTCTTACTTGCCAGCCGCCACTAAAAGTTGAAACCAGTCTATCGGCATCTTGCATGCTGAAACCAATTTCAGGCAATATTTTGTCTACTTTGCGCTCTAGAGCATATCCGTCTATGTGTTCGAATTCTTGCTGCAATTGAGTCAAGCGTCTGATAGCTTTGTCTAGATCATCTCCCTGTGCTGTTTCCAATTGATGTTGCACTTCGTGTAACTTCATTTGAATTTTGTATGCTTCGTCAAAAGCGCGCAAAAGCTCGTCGCGAACGGTATTTTCTTGAATAAAATCAAATTCTTGACTGAGATACGCGATTCGCGCACCCTTAGGCATAAAAACCTGACCGGTGGAAGGCTCAATTTCACCAGTTATAATTTTAAATTGGGTAGTTTTGCCGCAACCGTTGGCGCCAACAAGCCCAATACGCTCTTTATTTTTGACTTCCCAGCTAATATCTTTGAGCGCTTCGCCGTTGGGATAAATTTTACTAATGCGATCAAGTCGCAACATCGATTGGGTTTCCTATCTGCAGAATATAAAATCTTACCATGGGAATACTGATCAACTGCCAGTCTATAACTAAGAGTTACGCCAGCCGCCCTCTTTTTCGTGAGCTATCCTTTGCAATCGAGGATGGTGAGCAGCTTGGCTTAATTGGTCCAAACGGAGCTGGCAAGTCAACGCTTCTTAAAATACTGGCTGGATTGACCGAGCCAGACGCTGGATCATTAGCAATACGTAAAAATTTAAGGGTTGCATATCTGGCTCAGCATCAGAAATATGAGCCCGGTCCAAGCATTATTGATCTTGTTACAAAAGAAACGCAAAACGAATCGTTTTCTGAGCACGAGCGCGATGCAGCGATCGACTCCACTCTTGCATTGATAGGCTTTCCCGATAAAAATGCTGAAGCGGCAAAACTATCTGGTGGCTGGCAAAAAAGACTGGCGCTTGCTTGCGCGCTGGTCAAAAAACCTGATTTACTTCTCTTAGACGAACCCACTAACCATCTCGATTTAGAAGGTGTTTTATGGCTCGAAGCATTTCTCAAAAAGATTGCTTCACAAAAACAGCGCACCATGTCTTTTGTCTTGATTAGCCACGACAGAGCCTTTTTAGAAGGTGTCTGCACTGGCGTGATGGAATTAAACCCTAGGTTTCCCCAGGGATTTATTAAGTCTAAAGGCAATTACACAGCCTATCTTCTAGCCAAACAAGAAATGGAAGCGCAACAAGCCCATTTAGAGGCGGCTCTTGCCAGTCAGATGAGACGCGAGATGGAATGGTTATCTCGCGGAGCGCGCGCACGCCAGACCAAGTCTAAGCATCGTATAGAAGGCGCTGGCAAGCTCATGGAAGAACTGTCTGAAGTAAAGCAGCGCAATGCCATGGCAAGCAAAATGGGTGTCGAATTCGAAGCCACCAATCGCAAAACCAAAGAACTCCTAAATGCAAAAGACGTAAGCAAATCTTTTGACGATAGAGTGTTATTCAAAGACCTCGAACTGGTCTTGAGACAGGGCATTCGCATAGGACTGGTTGGCCGAAACGGCTCGGGCAAGACTACACTTTTAAAAGTATTGCTTGGTAAAGAAAATGCCACCACAGGCACAGTAAAAAGAGCAGATGGGCTAAAAATGGTCTGGTTTGATCAAAATAGAAATCAAATAGATCAAAAACTCACGCTTAAACAAGCACTCTGTCAGGCTGGTGAAGATGCAGTTGTTTACCAAGGGCGCTCAATTCATGTAGCAACCTGGGCCAAGCGCTTTTTGTTTGATCCCCAGCAATTGGCCATGCCTGTTAGTTACTTATCTGGTGGTGAGCAAGCACGCATCTTGATTGCTAATTTGATGCTTCAACCTGCCGATATTTTGATATTGGATGAGCCTACAAACGATTTAGATATCCCATCTTTGGAAGTATTACAAGAAAGTCTAGAAGAATTTCCCGGCGCTATAATTCTTGTCACTCACGATCGCATGATGCTGGATACAGTATCAAATTGCATACTGGCACTTGATGGCACAGGTGGTGCTGACTTTTTTGCTGACTTCGATCAATGCAAATATATTTTTGAAAAATCAAACAAATCAAATAAGTCAGACAAATCGGATAAATCAAAAGACCTGAAAAATTCAGATCAGCCTAAATCTGACGCATCCAAACCACAGCGAACTTCTAATAGCTTAAGTGGCTCGCAGAAAAAAGACCTGGCTGCCTTACCTGAAAAAATCGAACAAGCAGAAGCTCGTCTTGAAGCTATCGGCAAAGAAATGCACGATCCTAAAGTAACGAGCAATTTTGTACGCTTGCAAGAATTGGCTAAAGAAGAAGAAAAACAACGCAAATTGCTTGAATCGCTATTTGAGCGCTGGCAAGAATTGGAAATGCTCCAGAATAGCTAGTCTTCCTTGACTATTTCGGCTACACCCAAATTATCGTTGATTGTGCGAGCAAGCTCTTCAGATGTGTCAGTACCAAGGTAAATGCGTTTGCCACTTTTCATCGTAATTTCGACTGCATCAAGTCCGTATACGTTATAAAGCCAACCTGTGCCAATCCAATGGATTCCCCAGCCGTGCACTGGTTTCAAGCGGTATTGACTAGCGCAAACGATGTCGTCAAGTGAATATTTCTTTTTGAACAATCCATCACCAAACCAGAACTGAAGGTTGTTTTCATCAATTGCAATGGTCATACTCTTCATTGAAGCGGTAATTCCGCCAAGAAGCCCCATCATTGCCAGCTTGGCCATGATGCCAGGAGGAGTCAGACCAAGAAGGATGCTGGCGGCACTGGCTGTGTAAAGCCACTTTTCCGGTAATTTTTGAATGTGATAGTAAGCCATTAAGCACTCCTTCGCTCTGTTTTCAAATTATAATACCTATCATGTTCAGCGGTTCACCACCAGTCCACTTAATGTGGTCCAGCATGTACAACCCGGAGAAGCAAAAGCTCAAGCGGCGGGTTGATTGGCGCCGGTTAAGCGAACTTTTTCGTCCATACATTTGGCAAGAAGCGCAAATGACAGTGTGCATCGCTTTAACCTCGATTCTTGGTTTGATGCCGCCATTGCTCACCTTGTCGATAATAGATAAAGCAATTCCCAAAAACGATTTCAATCTTTTATTGATCGATGTTGGTCTGATGCTTGCATCCGCCCTTGTCTCGGGTTTAATTGGAGTATATCAAGGATATTTGGGCTCGCTTGTAGGTGAAAGCATAATTCGCGACCTGCATACAAGACTCGTTACGCATCTTCATCATATGCCACTTTCATTTTTTGCCTCCACCAAAACAGGCGAAATTATGAATCGCGTCTCGAACGACGTTGAATCTGTCGATTCTGTTGTAACCATGACTTTGGTGGCAATCATAACCAATGTTTTAATTATCATCACTACTCTATTTGCTATTTTTGCACTTGACGCACGCCTAGCAGCACTATCACTGGTATTGATACCGCTCATGGTATTGCCACTATGGCCTGTGGGCAGGCGTATGTACGACGCGCGCAAACGCACAAGAGCTAAGCGAGACGAAATGCATGCGGCCACTCAAGAAACTCTTTCAGTCTCGGGCATCGTGCTTGTTAAATCTTTTGTGAAAGAAGATCTCGAGCGCAAGCGCTTCTTCAATCTGGCCGATGATCTCATGAAACTCGAGGTCAATGTGGCCATGGTTGGACGCTGGTTTTTAATGGCGATTACAATGATGATTACAGTAGGTCCTGCAGCAATCTGGTTGTTAGGTGGATGGCTTGCCATTAATCATGGTGTCACAGTCGGTGTACTTGTAAGCTTTGTGGCACTTTTAGGCAGGCTTTACACGCCTGTTTCATCGCTAGCAGGCGTGCAGATACAAGTAGTGAGCGCGCTTGCAGTATTTGAGCGCATTTTCGATTACTTAGACATGAGCGAAGAGAAAGACTCGCCTGAGGCAATTGAATTGAAACAAACAGACGGTGCGGTTCGATTCGACGATGTAACTTTTGTATATCCAGGCACCAATCGCGGTGTTCGCAATTTGTCTTTTGAAATTAATCCAGGACAAATGGTAGCAATCGTCGGACCATCTGGTGCTGGCAAATCAACTATTGCCCAGTTGCTACCTCGTCTGTTCGATCCTGATTCTGGGACCATATCTATAGACTCAATTGATATTAAAGACATGACCCGCACCTCGGTGCGCAGCCACATTGGAATTGTGATGCAAGAAACATACTTGTTTCATGACACTATTTTGGCTAATCTCAAATACGCACGCGAAGATGCAAGCGAAGAAGAAATAATTCAAGCATGTAAGGCAGCAAATATTCACGAATTTATTTCAAGCCTTCCAGAGGGTTATAAGACCATAGTAGGCGAGCGCGGTCACAAGTTAAGCGGCGGCGAAAGGCAACGTCTTGCTATGGCTCGGGT
>JACCDG011246604.1_pt1 | contig 25734 bp, 36 predicted proteins | sample 7442471 | NCBI WGS metagenome assembly JACCDG01 (sample SAMN15323444, study PRJNA562643) | freshwater metagenome | isolation source: river surface water | place: USA:Blue River Watershed | collected 2017-08-17 | reverse complement strand
TTTTGAAAGCACTCAAAGAAACTATTGATTTTGAAAAGCTAAAAGAAGCATTACCAAAACTCTACTATCCAAACAATAAGTTTGAAATAATTACTAAAGCGGATTTGGTTGAGTGGTTCTCTTAGCCGCTCCATGCCGGTCGGCGCTGGGATTTTTAGCAACTATAATTGTTAATTATATCTGGTATAGAAATAGCCCAAAAAGAGAGAAATCATCTTAAACACCAACCATCATTTTAGAACATTCTACCAGAGTTCTTAAGTCACTATGTGGATTTCTATTTAGATATTTTTTATAGATGTGATCTAAATATCTGGTTTGTTCAGCCCAGTCTGGTCTACCATAAATCACCTTTGGGTCTTTTGTCCACATACCAAATTCAACATTGGTTGTCATACCCTTCATTTCTGGGTATTTTCTAGGAACCCAAAATAGAATCACGTTAGAAATTTCTAGATGGTGGAGTTCCCACTCTATTTGACCATGGTAATTATCCATGTGTCCATTTGATGGTCTTGGTATAAATATTTTTCCCTTAAATTTTAATTCTTCAAAAATTTTTATAGCGTCGTCTCTCCAATCTTTTGGATATCCTTTACCATATCCTCTCGGAGATGGCCCAGCCAAAAATATACCAGGTGTGGAGTCTTTTTTTAATAATCCTGAATCAGAATAAATTAGATGCATGGGAATACGTTTTTATCATAATGTTTTTCAATGGCGGTTTTAACAAATTTTATCTCATCTAGACTTACTGGCCTAAAATGCCAAGCGTCAACGCCAACATTTACCATATTTGGTTGAACTTTCCAAAGTCCGTGGATATGACCAACTATATTGAATCTATCCTCAACCATATTTACGGGATAGTGATTTAGATATAACTTAAGGTCGCCTATATCCAACTTAATTGACTTTGCAACCTTTGTGAATTTGGACTTAAGATGATTCATTTTTTCTGGATCATCAACGTCATAGTTTCCAAGAACTAGAATCTTTCTTTTGCATTTTATTTGATCAAGAAGTTCTAGTCCCTCAATATCCATTGATACGTCACCGAGGTGATAGAGTTCATCATCCTCCGAAATAAACTTTTTCGTATTTGAAATTATTAAATCGTTCTGCTCCCTGATAGAGGAGAATGGTCTGAAAAATGGATTAAATTCCTTTGTTATTCGTTTCTCATTGAGATGCCAATCGCTAGTGAACCATTTCATATTTACTCAATTCTCATTTGTATAGATCTTTTATACAAATTTTGTCATTAAGTTTCTTAGTATCAATAATAAATCGGACAACCCCCGTAACCTCATCTATTCTATTTGATCTTACTAGAAAAGTTGCATCACTATCTGTTCGCATATTGATCATATTTTTAGAAATGGTCTTTCTCAACTCCGACGTTCTGAGATTCCATTCCTCAATGCTGCTGTAGATTTTCATACCATTTTAAATGCTTTTTTAATGATCTTCTCATGGTCAAATGCCATATGACGAACTAGTACATTACCATCATCATCAACACGATTCCATTTACACTCTTTAGCGTCATCACCAGCAATCACATTTGGAAAGTGGTTGAATACGACTGTGAAGGCATGAGATACGCAATTTTTATTTCTAGGGTCTCTCCATGGATCCTCAAATTTACCAACATATTTGAGTTCACTTTTAGGAATCTTAATTCCAGTCTCTTCCCAGAGTTCCCTTACTGCAGCATCAATTGGCTCTTCTCCCTCATCTATATTACCACCCGGATTTGCCCACATGCCTAAAAATGGGTCCTTTCCTCTAAGGATTGATAGAACTCTTGTTTCCCCACCCGATTTAACAAAAATAACGAGGTCAACACAGCTCATACCAGTCTCAATTATATCATCCCCATTTAATCTTAAAAGATATGAGTATCCAACTCTTAGGCTCGTTTTAGACGCGTTACATAATTCACCAAAATTGGTTAGTACTTTATATCCATCAATCCCAAGGATCTCAACGGGACCAATCCAATTAGGAGAATCAAATTGATTAAATTTTTTAATATTTTTCATATATTCTGATTTATTAATCTTTTTACTCTTTTATCAATTCCTAGAACGACTTCCCACAGATGGATAATGCCAGACATTTCATCTGCTCCCCAATAAGTAACAACATGTTCTCCAATTAGATATAGTCTAGTTGACTCTGATTTATCTAGGCCATGTTTTTCAACAAATTCCCGAGACATTGTTGATATTTGAAATAGGATGTCTTTATTCTTCTCCATCTAGTAAATTTTTTAAATTTGATTTTCTGTTTATTATATTATTACCACCAAGATATTTGAGTATTGAGTCCTTTTCAAATTTATATTGCTTACCATCATTAACCCTTGTTGCTAGAACTGGATACTTTCTATTCGATGACTTAAACCCATCAATTATGAATTTTCCAAATTTTGATTCAAATTGCATCCCAACTATGTTTTGGGAGAACCCATATCTTTTTGACATTAGTAGATTTGATTTATCTACAAAATCACTTCCAACCTCAACTCCAGTTATTTTTGCAATAAATGATGTTTGGGAGAAGGATATGGGGCCAATTGATATCTGAATCCCCTCAGATTCAGATATGTCTGAAAGAGCCTTTTTTATCTTATCTGAAATTTGAATTACTCTATTTTTATCCATTTTAGATGATGGTAGATACAATCACACCAATAATAATCAAAATTGTTATAATTAAAAAAAATGGAGATGCTTTTTCAATTTCCTTGTCTGTCAGAAAGGATCCAAACATTGCCAAATTCCACATCCTTTGTTCATCGTCGTTTTTACCAAGTCCAAACATATTTTAGGTATTTTTTAATTGGTTTATAATATCTTTAGATTCAATCTTTCCATTTGTATTGCCCCCAAACCTATAGAGGTAGGTAAGATCAATGAGAGCTTTTGTAAGATCTTTTCTTTCCGATTCCGAAAGATCATTAAATTCTTGTGAGCAAATTTCAATATCGGATTCTTTTTCCCAGTAATCGGTTGAGATAACAACATACCCAGTGTGTTTATTGTATATCTCTGTTAGATTACCATCTGGGTGGTATTTAAATTTGAAATCATATTTCCCGATCTTATCTTCCTTTATCTTTTGTATGGTATCCATTCTACAAATATAGAAAATTTTTAATAAATGTCTAAAAAATTTGAAACAAAAAGAAGAAAGTCTAGATTAGACTAGACTTTCTGGTTCCTCTCCAAATAATATAACTCCCACTTTGTTTTTTATTTTACTCATGGGTGGTAGATCTACTCTATCAATAGACCATCTTTCTACCTCAAGATCTGGATTTTTTCTTGCGGCATGTTTTTCAGGAAGATTTTCAATTTCTTTTGGATCGTATTTGGTGACTACCCTCTTCCTTTGAATGTAAGTGCCTCTTTTGAAAAAGGATGGATAATCATTCCAATTTACTCCCTTTTGGTGTAAAAGTTCTTGCTTTTCAGAGCTATTCTTACCCATTAAGAACTTATGTGAATAGTAGTGAGATGCTGCCATCGTGATTGAATTTTTCGTGGCATCAAGTTCCCTCCAAAGAAAAGCATTTGCTGCCTCTTCAAGTGTTGGAACATTAAAGACTCTACAATCAAAAGTTGGTATTAGGTTAGATTTTTCTGGGATATATGATGATAGATTTTTATTGAAAAATCCAGTAGCCATGGATGATAGAGTTGAAGTTATCTTGAACACCTTTCCATTAAATATCATCTGACTATCATACCCCTCATTATACCATACCAAACTTATTTCATCCGATTGATGATATCCACAATTGGCGTTTGTTTCACTGACTAAATATTTAGTAGTTTCAATCATTAATTGGCATAATCTTTCGTCATATGGTCTTTTTAGTCCCTTTGTAAAAGAACTGAAAGATCTGCCATCCATTCTAGCAACCACAGGGAGAAGGGGTATTAGTCTAGTTGATGTTGTTTGTGATTCATAAAATTTTATCCGATCTCCAAGAGTGTCCATATAATATTAAATTTATCTACTAATATAAAATTTATATATATCTAAAACAAATCTTTTTGGATGAATTATATAAAGGGTTATAGAGAATTTAATAATACAAATGAGTCTATGAAAACTTGGCTAACATCCTTTCTATTAATGTCAAGCTTGGGCATTGTACCACTATCAGTTAAATCACAAGATACACAGTCAAAGAAAGATTTTGTGGAATCTCAGCCACAAGATAAAATTGATGCTGTTTCTTTTTTTGATTACCTAAAAAAATTTGGAAATGGTAGACCAATTACATCAGTCTGGGAAGAGTTTGGTGAAAAAAATAATCCCAAATCTTCACTAGAGGATGTCTCAAAATACATAAACCAAGACGGGAAGAATTACTATTTTGAAAAGGACTATCAGGAATATGATTTTAGCAGCGTTGATATAAATCAATTTAAACCAACCAACTGGCTAACTGACATGGGTGGATTTATACCAGATTCAAGGGAACCTGAAATAAACAACTGGATATCTGACTGGGAAAGAAAAACATCAATTGAAATTGGTATAATAACGGTTAAATCTCTTGGTGATAATACAATTGAACAATACGCAAATGATCAATTTCAAAGATTGGGAGTGGGCAAAAAAGGAGCCGATAATGGAATATTGTTAGTATTCTCAATGGATGATAGAAAGTCAAGAATTGAAACAGGATATGGAATGGAAGAATTCCTACCAGATGTTATATGTTTTAGAATTCTTGAGAATCAAATAAAAAAGAACTTTAAATCAGGAAAGTATTTTGAGGGAGTTATGGAATCTCTTGAGGAGATTAAGAGGTATATGGGGGAAACAGCCTACTCTGAAAAAGTTAGATGGTTAGAAGAAAAAAAGAAAAAGGAAGAACAGGAATCAAGGGAAATGTGGTCTAATTTTATTGACATACTCATGATAGGATCTCTAGTTAGTTTGGTATTAGGATCAATTGGATATTCAATCTACAGGGGACAAAAATCAAAGAGTCTAAAGACAGAGATAAAAAATATCATAGATGGGATTTTAGACATTATCAAAAAGAGTCCCGACCAACTCAATATAAAATCCACATATTTATCTAAAGAACTTGACTCTCTTAAGTCAATTTTAAGTGATATAGAATCAAAAGTATCTAACTTGAAAGACGATGAGAGATCAAAATCAAATAATTTAAGTAAACTATCAGGTCTTAAAGATGAGATTCAATCATTAAAAGAAATAGCTGATAGAAGTATATTAAAATACAATGAGTCAGTTAGAGAGTTTAAAAATAAGGTTGGTGATATAAATAGACTTGATGAGATAACAAATAAAGCAATATCATCAGTTGAGAAGTCTATACAATCTTATAATAAGATAAAGGAGTATGGTTATGTGCCTGAGACCCCACCATCAAGAAAGGATATTGATGACCTTCTACCATTGGCTGTCTTAGCCGCATCAATATTACTATCAAATGTTGACGATGCTGTTAGCAAGTCAGAAGAATTTAAAAGAAAGATATTATCAGTAGTTAGAAAAGGTGAAAACATAACAGGATATCTTAATTCAATTGAGGAAGCAAAATCTAGGGTAAAATCCTCAGATTCTATCATAAAATCTGAAGTGAATAGTATGATGAATTATAGATCATACTCTAGATCAGGAGAGCTTGAAAAAATCAATGACAAAATAAGTGGATTTAAATCCCTTCTTTCCACTAGTAAAGATTGGATTGATTTAAATAAAAAGCTATCAACCTTACTATCAGAGATAAGGGATATGGCATCAAAGTGGAGAAACAGAAAGGAGGAAGAGGAAGAGAAAATAAGAAGAAAGAGGAGGGAGGAAGAGGAAGCGGAAGAAAGAAGAAGATCGTATTCAAGTTCAAGTGGATCTTCATCATTTGGAGGATTTGGAGGTGGTAGAAGTGGTGGAGGTGGTGCTAGTTCTGGTTGGTAAAATTTTTATCAACCTAACGATAATTTTTACTATATTTAGAAAAATTTGTCTAAATGATAGTAATTAGAAAGACATCAACAACCAAGCTAATTAAGGGTGCTAGGTACACTGTCCAGAATTTATGGAATGGTCCCAATAACCTAAGATGGAGACAAGGTAGAATTAGATTAGTCGGACTGGGTGTTTATAATGTAAAGGGATTTACTGATATAAATGGCAACCCATTACCAAACATTAATTACCAAAATCCAAACATACAGGAAATGTCGCCACTTGAGGGCAAGGATATCTCAGATGGTGACGTTCTAGTTTGTCTTAGTGATAGGTATAGAACATTAACCAAAGGATCCATGTATAAAGTTGAAAAGGTGGTTAAGAAGGAAATTGGTGGTACTTATCCGAGAGTGGAATATTATATCAAATTTGAAATTATAAATAGGAAAATTAAGTTCTGGAGTTGGAATTTTAGAAAATTGACAACACAAGAAATCAGAGACCTATCTATAAGCAATATCCTAGGAGAAAAAAATAAAATCGTAACCGATCCTAATATCAAAAAAATTGACCTAGTTCCAAATAAGGATAAATTTCTTATTCAACTTTTGGCAAAGACAATACTTGATGATAAAAGACATCAGCTATCACCACTTGAATGGTGTTGTCAGAAAGTTGCTAAAAACTGGGAACTTAGTCCCGATGATTTTAATGGGATAATGGGACTTACAGTGAAAGAAATATTTGAAAAGATAGAAAAATAATATTGAATTATGGTCTATATACAATCTAATACCGAAAAAACAAGACCACATCATTCTGATGCTTCCTGTGCTATGTGGGGAGCAATTGAATCTGGATTTGATTATAAATTAGTGTCGTATGAAGAAGTTGAATCTGGGAAATGGGATAATCTAATAAAATCAAATTTATTCATTGGATCTGTTGAATTCATGAGGCTAGTTTTTTCTAGAGTTGGTCTTAAAGATGTTAGACTTCCTAGAAATTCAAATAGAGAATTTCAAATAATGGAATTGGGTGAGGTTAGAAACAGAGCAAAAAATGGGGAAAGGTGGTTTATAAAGCCAATTGAGATAAAATTATTTACCGGATTTATTTTGGACGAAATGGTGAACACATCTATTCAGAACATACCAGATAGCTGTAAAGTTATGGCATATAAGCCATTAGGTGGAATACTTAGTGAGTGGAGGGTTTATGTAGGTGAGGATAGAATTTGGGATATGAAAAATTATTCTGGTGATTTATTTAAGATCCCAAATGAGAAGTATATAAAATCTATCATTAAGGAGAATATTGACTTTCCTATCTCATATACAATTGATATTGGCATTCTTGAAACTGGTGAAGAGGTAGTTATCGAATTCAATGATATGTGGGCAATTGGTAATTACGGAATACCAAATGATGAGTATCTATCACTATTGAAAAGAAGGTACTTTGAAATAATAAATAAGAATCATTTTAAATGAAACACAAAAAAGAAATTAATTGAGAATGGAAGTTTCAAAAATTAATAGTATATTAGAGGAGTGAAAAGGTCAGCTGGAATACTATTTATTTGTGAGGGAGAAGCTCTTTTGGCCCACTCTACGAATTCTCCCATGTTTGGATCTTGGATGCCGCCAAAGGGTGGCGTTGATCCAGATGAATCAATATTAGGAGCTGCTATTAGGGAAACTGAAGAGGAAATTGGCATAAAAGTTGACGCATCACTCCTTGATGGTAGCTTTGATATTTTTTACACAGACAAAAGGGGAAAATGTTATAAAATTGTTACAATATTTCCAGTTGAAGTTGTATCAAAGAACTTAGAAGATAATTGGGGGATTAAGAGGGTTGGGGGTCTTCAAATGGAAGAGATAGATCAAGTGGAATGGATGGGCTCTGATGAGGTTAAAAAAAGGGCTCTGTATAGGTACACAGATATAATCATCAATCAACTAAAAAAGTTATGAAAATAATTGTTCTTGAGTCAAAGCATTCTAACTACTACTTTATGGGTAATACACCAGAAGAACTGGAACTATCTTCAAGGAAAATAATGAAGATGCATCTTGAAATGGGGTATTATGAAGATAACATATCAGAAAAAGTAAAGAAGTATTTAGAGAACCCAACCAATAAAGCTTGGTCATTTATTAGAAATAGATCTTTTGATGGGTATGAATATGAGAGGGTTAGTCTTGAAGAAGTTGAATAAAAATGATTTAATTAATGAAAAAAAATTTGGCAGATTTAAAACTTCGGTATATATTTGTAATATCAAAGGAAGAAAAAAATTCAAAGGAACAAAAACTATTTAATATATACTAAAATGATGGCAGTTAGCAAACATAAATCTTTTAAATCGTTTAAGTGGCACTTTAGTCACGGATTCGGTTCTAAAAGGGAACTGCCAAAATTTGGGGAAACTAGTTTAAGTTAACCCAGAAGAAGGCTAACACTGAACCGAATCGAGAGAAATCTAGATTCGGTTTTTTTGTTTTTATATGGTGTAGTAGCTGAGATGGTTTAGCGGAAGGTTGAAGCCCTTCAGACATGGGTTCGATTCCCATCTTCACCACAGAATAACCTCCTATAGCAGACAGGTGTGGGCAAAGGTCTTTTAAACCTTGGGGCCGGGATCGTTACCCGGTGGGAGGACATATGGTGAATGTAGCTCAGAGGCAGAGCGCTGGTTTGTGGCACCAGAGGACGGGATTTCGAAATTCCTCATTCACCCAAGTTATATGGGATCTTAGCTCAGCAGGTAGAGTACCGGATTGAAGCTCCGGCCGCATCGGTTCAATTCCGATAGATCCCACACAAGCACTCACTCATAGGCGTGACCAGTCGGTTCCAACCCGATAATGCGTAAGCGTGGTTAGTGGTTCAAATCCACTTGAGTGCGCTAGTTCAAATCTGATTCTAGAGAATTGAACTTTTATATATACTATATGAAAGATCAAATACTAAAACTCAGACAAGAAGGAAAAACATATAACGAAATTAAGTCAATCTTAGGATGCTCTAAAGGTACTATCTCATACTATTTGGGGAAAAATCAAAAAGAGAAAACTGACGAGAGAAGAAAAAGGAGGAGGACAAACACTCTTATAAGAAAAACTGACTCATTTATACACAGAAAAAATATTAGAAATAATAATGAATCAATAAGAAAATTTCAAAAAAGAGACAATAAATCAAAAGGTAAGTTAAATCTAACTATGAAAAAGTCATTTACATGGAAAGACGTAATTGAAAAATTTGGGGAAAATACAAATTGTTATCTTTCAGGAGAGAGCATAAATCTCTACGAAAACAACTATAGTTTGGACCACATAATTCCCTCAAGTAGAGGGGGTGATAATTCTATTGATAATTTGGGAATAACCCACAAAATAGTAAATATTATGAAGTCCGACCTTACAGTTGATGAGTTAATGGAATGGTGTATAAAGATACTAAATCACAATGGATACAAGATATCAAAATAAAATATAAATGAGATATAAACGAAAATATAAACGATAAACATCTCACCTAAAAGATTAGGTGAGAAGAATATGCCTCTTTCGCCTAGTCTGGTCCATGGCAACGAGCTTTTAACTCGTCAGGAATAAAATCCGATCACTGGTTCAAATCCAGTAAGGGGCACTAAAAAAATTACAAATCCTCCTATAGCAGACAGGTGTGGGCTAAAATCTCTTAAATTTTAGGGCCGGGATCGTTACCCGGTGGGAGGACAAAAATAAAAAGCAATGTCATTTTCAGAAACTCTCTCTTTAATCCAATCCCACCTCCAAGAAAATCTACCTTCTGGAACCAGAAGAGTTTGGGTTGATGGTAACATGAAAGGTTTTGCAAACCTCTGTATAACAGTTTTTCCCACTGTTGGGGAATACCATTTCATATTCCACAGAATAAATAATTTCAGAAATATTTCACCAACTATGACTGATGAAGAAATTTCTGAGATTGTATCTGGTTATGTAATTGAGATAAGGAATTTGATAGATCAGTGGGTTGGGTTAGATGACTGACCCATTATCTATCTTTATTAATTTATCTGCTAATATCTTTGCTTGATCAAGGCTATTGAAGATAACTAGAGTTGGGTGTGGATCCCATCCATCATCTGGTAATTTTATTCTCCACCACTTTAGATAGACTCGATCCAATCCAACTTCAATTTGATAGAAATTGTGATCTGTTATATAAGTATGTGAGTAATCATTTACCTTATCCCACATTAGTCCCTAATGACTTTGAATTTTCTATTTCCAATTATTACCACATAAGTACCACTTGACTCTAGATTAACGGATCTAACGTTATTATAGTACTTTGACCTACCAATAGGATCAATAATGCAGACATCTGATGACCTTGATATATTTATCAAACCCATCGTTGGATTTGGGTATATAAAAATTCCACTGTCCATGTAGTCCGATCCATATGATAGTGTTATACACTCATTTGTATAATATGATTGTCCTAGAATATGGCTATCTGATATTATGATAAGATTATTCACGATAGGTTTCTCGTCTATTAATTTTATTTCAAATTTACCGAGTATCTCGTCATCAAAGAAAAGATTGTACGGAACCCCATCAATTATATATGAGGTTATGTATTTATTATACGATGAATCAACTCTTATCCTTATCTCATTTATAGACCAATCTAAGGTATCATCATTCCAAAAATTCAAAGAATCTCCGAATGTTAATTTACCATAATTCCAGAAAAGGATTTTGTAGTCCCCAACCGAATCGGGTATGTCTAATTCAAATTTTGACCCAGATATGCCACACTGCATCAATTCAGCATCATATATAGACATAGTATCCGATTGTGTCGTGTCTAGAGTAAAATATTGATTTGATGATATGTATGATACTGAATTCATATCCCAATATCTTATGACTTGAGAATTTGAAATTAAAGAGATCAAAAATAATAGAATAGATAGTATATTTTTCATTGGTAATTATATATCAAAAGTATTAAGAGTTTTTAGCGAATACCTCTAACCATCTTGATTCCTCACCATATAACTTACCAGTCCTAACTTCAAAAGTATGGATATTGAAAAATGTTTCTACTATATCTCTCCAAAATTCTATTGAATGTATTATCTTTCCTGTCTTCAAACTATCATTTTGTACTTTAACAGTAAATAAAATACCTCTAGAAACTCTTCGTATTTCTGAGAATATTTTAATCAACTCTTCCTCAGAAAAATAGTGTAAAGACAGTCTTGAGTATGTTAGATCAAATTCTCCAGATTTAAATGGTAGAGGATCTTTGGTATCATGTTTTATGCAATTAATACCTCTTTTTATCGCGTTGCTAACATAATTTTCATCAATTTCAGTTGATATCACATTATATCCCAACTTAACTAGGGTGACGGAGTCCTCACAATTACCACATGATATTTCTAATATTGACCCTCCCTTTTGAACATTATTTTTAATGAGTGAAATAAGGTGATCGTCAACATTTCCACTAATTCCCAAGAGACTTGACGACTCTAGAAATTTTCTATATCTGATCATTTTCTAATTTTATTTATTCTTTCTCCTTGGTATTTAGAAATGTCAACATCAATATTCTTTTTTAGAAGATCAACGACTTTGGTAAACATCTCCATTGCAAGCCTGCAATCAGTTAGAGCATCGTGATATCCAGACATATTAATGTCCAAAGCTGGGCCAATCTTACCCATAGAAGAGCTTATTAGACCACCATCTCTTGATGATGTTCCAATCTTTTGGATCAAATCCTTATACTTTTCATCTACCTCAGATAATTTTTGTATTAGGGGCAGATAGAATAATTGTAAAACTTGTTTTGTATCAATAACCTCGTTATTGAAATTTACAGACCCCCTTGTGTTCAAATATCTCATATCAAACTGAGCATTCTGAATAACCAATATCGGATTATTCCATTTTTGAATGAATTCCCTGAATTCAGATACAGATTCTGATTCATCGTGAAATTCAATTCCAGACTGGCCATATCTATTGAAAGAAAGTATTGACTTTATTTTATTTCCACTTTTTTTCATAAGATCCAGTGTATTTTTGGTCAACTTTAGTTTCTTATTAAATGAATCAACCTCAGTGAATTCATTTGACTTTGGATCATATTTTGTAACCAAACATGATATTTGTGTTAGTTGTGTTTCGTATGGGTCTGATGGTAGTCCTGTTGTCTCAGAGTCAAAGAATATCCAATATTTATCTGACTTTGATTTTATCCAGTCTAAAAATTCATAAATGGACTTGCCCCAAAATTTATGTTCTGATATGAAATCCCCAAATATTTTACCAAATATTTCTTCCTCATTTACTTGGGAAAAGGACTCAAATGTTTTAATGTGCTTCATACTATATCTTATGTTTTAATTATATATTAATTCTGTAATTAATTTTTTATATATTTATATATATAAAACCGAACATGAAAAAGGTTATTCTTTATGAGGTCTATGATAATGACCCAATCCATGAATCTAAAATTCAGAAAGATCTATACGAATTGATTGGTCACCAAAATTTCCGAATTATCCCAGTCTCAAGATCGGGTGATAAATTTACTGTATTTGCCTTTCTTAGACTAAATGAAGTTACTCAATTAACTGAAATTTTCAAAAAGTATAATATGCTTATTAGTAGTCATGATGTAACTAGAGAAGTTATAAAGGGGGAAATGCCAAGCTCTGAATATCAAAAAGAATTTGATTTTGTGGTTTACAGAAAAGTTTTGGAGGAGTTCAGAGAAATGAATACAAATGTTGATGATGTTCTAGATATCATTTCCGAGTCAGGAATCTATCATCTAGATGACATACACAAAAAAATTTTAGAAAATTTTTAAAAGAGAGATAAACTTTTTGATATATAGAAATATAAAAAATCTAACTAAATTAACTAGTAGTAAATCCGAGGGTTACTTCTATATTTGCACAGAAAAAACCACCCTTAGATAAATTTCTCTGGTAATTTTTTTAGAACATAGTTATAAACTGGGTTACTTCGCTTGACTATTCTTAAGCCCAAAAAACACCCGATTTAGATTTACTTGTTCTGAATAAAAAAACCAGAGTTAAAACTCTGGTTTTTTTATTTAACATTAAAAAATAATTAAAAGAATATGTCAAAGTTTAATACTACAATCAAGAAGCCAAAGTTGACCGTAAATAAGGCAGGTGGTCAAGCTTATAAACAAAGTGATGAAATGGAACTCATTTCCATTCTTCTTACTTCCTTCGTTGATGATAAATTCTATGAATCATCTAATACAACTATAGTGAGGATAAAGGACTTGCTCAAAAAAGTGGATCCTCTTTTCGCAGCCAAAGCTGCTATTTTTGCTAGAGATAGATTTGGTATGCGTTCAATCAGTCATGTGATCGCATCTGAACTTGCTCAATATATCTCAGGTGAGGAATGGTCAAAGTCATTCTACGATAAAGTTATCGTAAGACTTGATGATATGACTGAGATACTATCATATTACATCAAGAATAACACAAACCCTGATAAGCCAAAATTTCCAAATTCTATCAAGAAAGGATTTGCCTCTGCTTTTGATAGATATGATGGATATAGCATTGCTAAGTATAAGGGAGAAGGTAAGGAAGTGAAACTTGTTGATGTTGTCAATCTAGTTCACCCTACTCCAACAGAAAGAAACTCACAAGCTCTAAAAGAACTTATTTCTGGTGAGTTAAAGAATACCGAAACTTGGGAATCAAAACTTTCAAGTGCTGGTCAAGGTGAAGGTGATGTTGAAGATCTAAAGGCCGATGCTTGGAGAGAACTTTTACAGACTGGCAAGCTTGGATACTTTGCAGCTTTGAGAAACATCAGGAATATTATTAATCAAGCTCCAGATCAAATTGATAATTTGGTAGGTGTGTTGACAAATGAAAATATGGTAAAAAAGTCAAGAGTTCTGCCATTCAGATTTGATACTGCCTATTCCGAAATATCAAAGCTTGGTACAACTTCAGATGTAAGGAAATGTCTTGTTGGAATAGATAAGGCAATGAACATATCAGTCAACAATGTTCCAAAATTGGAGGGCGAGACACTTGTTGCGATAGATGTATCTGGATCAATGAGTGGAAAACCTGCTCAAATAGCATCCCTATTTGGGGCAATTCTTGCTAAGTCAAATATGTGTGATGTCATGACCTTTGATGGATCCGCTAGATATGTTAACTATAACCCAACGGATTCTGTTCTTTCAATAAAGAATAGTTTCAGATTCACTGGAGGTTCTACAAATTTTCATGATATATTCAAAAAGGCTAACAAGGCATATCAGAATATAATAATTCTGAGCGACATGGCCGCCTGGGTTGGTCACCACACACCAAAAGACTCCCATATTGAGTACAAAAAGAAGTTTGGATGCGATCCACACATCTACTCTTGGGATCTAAAGGGATATGGGACTCTGCAATTTCCTGAAAAGAATGTATTCTCTCTGGTAGGTTTTTCTGAGAAGGTTTTTGACTTAATGCAAATACTTAAAGAGGATAAAAAAACACTCATCAATGAAATCAAATCAATCTCTTTTTGAAATCTGACTCAGACAATTTATTTTTAGAGGAATTAATTGATCTCTTTGTTATGCATAGATTTTCCAATCTACCTATAACAAGGGGATCGATTTTATTCTCAAAACCAAGATGGATAGATATTTTGTGATCTATTGTTGGATATCTAGCGTCGTTAGGATCCAAATTTAAATTATCCAATATATCGTCACCATCATAATAATCCTTACCGTCCCAAGATCCGAACAACTCTTTTTTGTTTCTGGATGTTATGTTTTCAACCAATTTTCTATAAATTTCAAATTCTGATTTCTGTTCGTCACTTAGATAGTTGCCATTTTTTATTCCAGTCTCTTTCATTTTTTTCAAAACGAAGTCTAATTCAGTATTGTGCTTCACTCCATACTTATTCATCATGTATTGCTGCTTCAATTCATTGGAACAAAAAATATGATCAATCCCATAATTTTTTTGAAATTTCAATTTTTTCTTATTTTTAATTACTTCCAATTTTGATACATTGTCAGTACCGAATTTTTCAATATTTATTTGTTTAAATTTTTCAATAAATTCTTTGGATTTCATATGGTGACAAGCACCATATTTTTCTAAATTTGTTTTAACAGATTTCTCAAATTTGTCTTGACTCTGTAAATAAAATTCAGACCCATATCTCTCTAAATTTGTAGATTTGGTTTTATCTAAATATTCCTTTGTTTTTGTGTAGCTACTAAATCCATATTTTTCAATGTTAGTTTTTTTTCTTTTTTCGGACACTCTCTGGTCTCCATAGATGCATTTCCTTGAGCACCTTTCTGAATAACCAAGGCTATAGTTTAAATACTTAGTCTGGTTTCCACAATAACATTTGTGTCTTTCATTGATATTATTATCAAGACAATAAACTCTTTCCCCTATATTCGCATCTTCTGGTAAAAATTTAGTTAATTCTTTTAGTAATTCTAAAAATTCCCTTGATTTCAATTTACTAACCTTTATTCTTATGTTATCAATTTTCAGAACTTCTTCAAATTTCATGTCTAATTTCTTTTATTTCAATATAATTATACCTACCTGATGGTAGTATATCAACTTTTATCCACCCTCTTTTTACCCAATGACTCAAAGTCACTCTGGTTATATTGTATTTTTTCATCACTTCTTTTGCTTTCATATTCTATATATCAAATTCCAAATACATTTTTTATCAATTTTTAACATTTTTTACCAAAGTATCAAACTTCGGGGGAGGAAGGGATATAATTTAATAAAATTGAAAACATGAAAAAATTATTAACAGTTATATTTCTATTTCTCACAATTTCAAAATCATTTTGTCAAATACCGATTGATTCTTTTTATGTTGATAAAGAATCATTTCTAATAGAATCCCGAATTGAGCAATTTGATTCAATATCCTCCATAGAAATTATCAAAAGAATTAAAAATTGGGCAGGAGTTAATTTTGTTAACTCGGAAGCCGTTACCGTTAGTGAGACTGTGGACCAACTGGTATTTAATTTTATTTCACCAAACGTCATTTATCACAAAGGACTAGGTATGAAGTACACAAGGGATTGGTATGTTAGGTTGGTTGTTCAGGTAAAAGATAACAAAGCTAGATTTCTTTTTTATGATGATGGAAATGTGTTTATTCCAGCATCCTATTCAGGCAACCTCAGAATACCAGCAACTCAAGCGAGATCTTATCATGTGTCTAGCATGTATGCTGACAAAAAAGGATTATTCAGAAAGAATTCCGAGGAGGGAGCTATGTCGTTCAAGCGATACATTAGAGAACAAATGATGTCCATAATAAACTATATTCAAAATCCATTTTCAACAAATTCAAAATCAGACAATTGGTAAAATCAATTGAGATCTAATCAAAATGGGGGAGAACAAATCTCCCCCATTTTTGTATAATTTTATGTTCACTTTATCTAATCCAATTCAATTAGAAAATCCTTTTAAAAAAGCTAGAATGATATACGACGCGTATCCAGAGTACCCACACGAAAGGCATGAATTAAGTATTGAGTCTATGATGCGAGTCATAAAAATAGGTGCTCTAGAAGGTGATATAGAACCAAAATTTGAACCAACGATACCCCTCAAATTTCTGAAGAGTATTATGTCAGACGAAGACATTCTAACTGGATCAATAGCTGTTGACCTATTTTTCAATTTAGAGAGAGAAATTAAGGATATTGACATCATAACAACCAATCAAAAAAAGTGGGGGGAATTAATAAAAATCAGTTACCCAGAAGAACCTGATAATTATAGAGGATCAACTTATAGAAAACACCGAAGGGGAATTTTTAACAATAGTATTGATTATAAAATTGATATTTTCACCTACCCATGTGATTGGATAGTCTGGTCTGGCATAAAGATTCATAATCCAATATCAATTCTTGATATTAAATCCAAGGCTTACAAAAACTCATCTTATAAAAATAATAGTGATGTCCAAAAGCACTATTACGATATATATCGAATCTATAATAGAATTAAATGAAAAAACTCTATATTCAATTTCAGGACGGTTCCCATTTTTGGGGCAATTTTAATCTATATAGATGTGGTTTATATGAGAGGGATGAGGATGTAAAATCACAATCTAGTTATAAGTGTGAAGATATGAGAGGTCTTCTATACTATTGGGATAAAGTTATACTAATACAACCCGATAATTCAAAATTTCTTTACCCCATAACATCCATATTAAAAATGTGTGATCTGTCATTAGGGGAATTCACATCTCTAAATAGGATAAACAAGGTAGAAAAATTAGAGGTGTAAAACTTGTGGATATTTCTTGAAAAGTTTATATCCAACTTCCAATTTACACTCAAGTATGGGTTTAGAATACTCAACTATCTCAACTATCTCATCCAGCTTTTCTGGCTTTTTAACCTCGGAATAAATTAATCCAGATTTTGAAAATCCAATTAAATCTTTTTTGATTGAACTTTCAAAATTTTCCAAATTTGATCTAAATAATTTCAATTCATTAACTAATTTCTCTGTCCATAATAGATATGGAGATAACTTCATTTTTGAATAGGAATCTTCCACTTCCCCCACATATGAAAGTAGTAGATAATTCTTATGTTCAAAATCTATTGGATCCGAAATAAACCAATTTAGTCCTAACATACCTTTAGTTATTTTTAAGGAATTTGACTGGACCGAGTACTGGTCGGAACTGTCCCACCGATATTCAGAAGTATAATATCTCTATCATTATCTTGTCCTGTATATTTAGTAACTGAAGACATATTGATATCTTCTGGGAAATATCCAATTACCACGTCAGTTGGGGTTGTTCCACCAATTCTTGATAAAATTAAATCCCTATCATTATCTTGTCCTGTATATTTTAAAGTACCATCAAAATTTACATCTCCTGCCCAAAGAGCCTTGACGCCACCTATTGTAAACATCCCTTGGGATCCCCAGGTATTTATTAATGAGAAATCAAGTGTAGTTCCATTTGTTATATTTATTGGTAACTCAGTCATTGCTCCAAGATGGTTTCTATGTTTTATAGCAACATGGTATTGTCCTGATGGTATGGGTAGGATCAATGGTGAAACTCCATCTGTTGAAACAACATCACCATCCCTTTGTATTAAAGCCGAAGTTGTATATACTCTCTGACTTGGTGTTGATGGGTTTCTAATTTCAACAACTACCCAATCAACTATAGCATTATTTCCACTTGTTGATAGAACTGAGTTTGTTGTAGATGTCCCTGATCCACCAACATGTTGATATCCGATAGATGGATATGGGTCTAAAAGTGGTATTAACCCAACCGATCTTAGATTATCATTCATATTTACCCCGTTATAAGCACCCTGTAGAAATATCTTGATAGATATTGATATTGGTGCTTGCTGAGATACAGTAGATGTGGTACCTAGAGATAAATTAAAATATGTACCACTTGTGTTATTTTCCAATTTGACTGCCCTGACCATATACTCAGTTCCAACAGTATTATCAAAATTTCCAGTTATTGTATTTGCAGTGATCAAGTTTGGGTGTGCTCTTGTTGGTACTCCTGAAACTATCTTGTATAGATAATAACCATCTACAGTCTGGGATGATGGACTCCATGTAAAAGTTAGATTAGATCCACTTTGAGAAATTACCAAATTTGTTGGAGGAGATACATAATTCATCCTAAGTGATGGGTCTCCCATTAACCCAAGATGAATTGTCGTATATCCTTGTCCAGACCAACCACCATTTTGTGGTAAATATGTTGAGTTTGATGTCCTATTATTCATTGAGATTCTTGTTGAATACCCAATATTATCACCCAATCCCATATGGTGGAAAAACCAGTTTGGTTGACCAGCGTATACATTTGTCAAGGCTTGACCACTTGCGATAGTTGCTCTCATTAGGTTATCCGTATTGTTATTCCAATTAGGGACCCCGCTATTGCAGTCCCAATTACCGAAATAACTACCCATACACATATTGAAAATAACATTATTTTGGGTACTAACAAAGTTTGTAGTATTTCCGATTCCATCAGCTGAGTTGTATGAACCACCACCTGAATAATATCCCCATAGCCAACTATCTGGCATTCTTGATACATAGTTAGGGAAGTTATAAGCTGGTATGTCAGTTATATTTGAAGCCCCAACAAGCGGACCAGCTGTTCTATATGCAGTCTCGGCCAATGGATTTGATACCCAAGTTAAATTATCTTGTATCAACATTCTATTCTGTGGTATTATCTGTCTTACTTTAAAGTTATGTAGTTTTGTTAAGTAATTGGAAAGAAGTTGTTGCTCAGTAACGACAAATGATGGGAGATTAAAAAGATCAATTCTACCAACTTCCAATTCAACATCTGAAGGAAGTGAAGTTGGTGGTGTTGACCAAGTGTTATTCATCTCACCATAATAAGCATCACATGCCCATGGTATTGCAGAGTGCCCATCAGGGGCAATATTTCCAGATCTATAAACGGGTACGTGTCCTAAAAGGAGTACAGATTTAACATTAGTAGGATCGCTATTATAGATAGTTTGTATCTGGGATCTTATAGAAGATGGTGTGGCTGTTCTTGAGACATCTATTCTAGTAACATTCCATCCATCTTTTTTCAAATCATCCTGCAGATTGGATATTTGTGTTGATAGGGAAGTGGTAAAAGTATTATCAACCACTAATATCATCCTACCTCTATATTCAATTGGTCCCAACTGAATTGAAGATGATACATACCCATAGGCGGTACCAGAAGATGATGATCTAGTTATTCTATATTCATAATATGTATTTGATGTGGCGCTGTTATCTATCCATTGTGTAGATGATCCAGAAAGTGATGCAATTGAATTCCCCCATGATGTTGAAGATTTTAATTTCCTATGTATTGTATATCCAGTTGCGGATGTATAGCTAGTCCAGCTTAATGTAATCGAATTTGTCAGTGCAGTTGCCTGAACAAGTAAGGAAGCATTTGTTGATGGAGTTGGTGGTGGAATTGAATTTGATGAGATTGATATCATCAAGGTTAGAAGGATAAATATGATTCTCTTAATCATTGGATTTTTTATTTTTTTCGTGTAATTATATATTATTGTCAATATCATTTTTCATTATCGTGGATTTTTTTTAGATGGGCTTGATGTATTTTATATATAGAGACATAAACAAAAAAAAATACAAAAAAATTGCCAACATTTTACATATCACCAAATGGGAATGATTCTAATAACGGGACTTCCCCAACAACTCCGTGGAGGACTATAACTAAAGTAAATTCTTCTATATCATCAATAAAGGCCGGGGATCAAATCCTATTTGAGAGGGGTGGTATTTTTAGAGGAACACTAGCGATATCAAGATCAGGAACACAAACGTCACCAATATCTGTTGGCGCCTACGGATCGGGCAAAAACCCACAATTCTTAGGGTCACAGAATTTGGGCTGGACTCTTCATCAGGGAAATATATGGAAGGCGACCTTGTCTACAAAGCCACTATATGTGTTTCAAAATGATATCCTAATGCAATGTGCTAGATATCCAAACATGGGATGGCTTAGAAATTCAAGTGGATCAGCGACAGAAATAAATGATCCAAGTTTAACCCAACCAGATGGATATTGGAACGGAGCTGAGATCATAATAAGATCTTCTATATGGAGCTATCACAAAGTCACAGTGACCTCATATGTCAAAGGTAAGTTGACATTCCCCAGTATAAAACACAACCTTTCTAATAGGTCTTGGGGATATTTTTTGACTAACAAATTGAGTGAACTTAACCAAGCTGGTGAGTGGGCTTGGGATTCATCTACAAACACAATTTATGTTTGGTGTAGAAATAACACCAATCCAAATACATCAAACATAGAAGTGGCTACATCACCATCAGTATTTAGGATATCTTCCAATATTCAATGGGTGAATGTATCAAACATTGATATGAAAAATTGCACAGAGAGAGCATTGGTCATAAGCGCATCAAATGTCACAATTGATGGGTGTAATATAACAAACTCATATAAAGGAGTTACTATATTTGGAAACAACAATACTATGAAGAATTGTAAATTCTCAGGAATCTATGACACAGGTATACACCAAACTGGTGGAGATAATAATAATATTGTTGATAATGAATTATCCAACTGTTGTTTAGAGCCAGGTCTAGGGGCCAATAGTTGGGGATATTTTGGTATATCCATAACAGGAAATGGAACAATTGCCAGAAGGAATAAATTAACCAACATGGGGTATATCGGAATGGGGCTATCTGGTAGGACAGTCCTTGAAGAGAATTTCATAAAAGATTGTTGTCAACTATTAACTGATGGGTCAGGGGTGGCATTTGATAATTGTGATGGTTCAATTATTAGGAATAATATAATATTAAATTCCCTTGGTAATACCGAAAGTTGCGCATTGAACTTTGCCGAAGGTCTAAAACCAAAGGGGAATGGTATTTACTTTGGTAATATATCAATAAAAAATACAATAGTAGAAGGAAACACCGTAGCTAATTGTAACGGATCTGGTATCTGGGTAGATCACACAATGGTATCATCGGGTAATAAAATAATTAACAATACTCTATACAACAATACTCTATGTCAAATTGGGTTCTCTGACTATTCAAATTACAATAGTGTTGGAGCTGTTGCTCCATATGCAGTGTCATCATACGATGATATATCCGCAGGAAATATCCTTTTCTCACTAAGTAAAGATCAATATTGCATGTATCATATAAACAGATGGTTCAATGGTGTTAATTTTGGTCAGTTCGGTAACAATAAATATTGGAATCTTTGGAATGATGTAATAATTTGGATAGAGTCCCACTTACCAGCACTAAACATGAGGTATCACAATATGTCATCTTGGTCAAAATTATTTGGATCAGATACCAATTCCTTCCAATCACCAGTAGATCCAACACTCAGTATGAACGATGTTCTATTTTTCTATAATGAGACACAATCCGACAAAGATATACAACTACCAGCTGGATCATGGAAGGATACTAATATGACAACACACACTGGTACATATAAGTTATCTCCAAATAAATCAGTTATTTTAGTGAAATCACAACAGACCTCATGTGAGTGGATATTGGGATCTCCAGGTGAATGGAGTGAATATAAAAGAACAAGAAAGACTTCATATATATCAAGTGTTCCAAATTGTACCCCAACTACACCAAAACCAGATGATGTAGTCGAAGAGGAAACATTATCAACAAATCCACCAACCCCGACTGGCTCTTGGGTATGCACAGACTGGGTAGATGGTCAGTGTATAGATGGAAAGATAAAAAGGACTAGAACATGCACATGCCTACCAGTTGGTAGCGTTTGTTCAACGCCAAAGCCTTCAGAAGAGGAATTCATACCATGTGTTCAGCAGACTTCAGGGATAGATCCAAATGATGTATTGGTTGTTTGGAATAGTGCTGATTCTAGATCAAAAGGATGGGCATTATCATATGCTGCGGCTTGGTCAATACCAACATCAAATATCGTCTCGTTAAATGCTGGCACATCACATGATGTGTCAACAACAATTGCCAACTCTATCAAGACTCTTGTAGATTCAAACGGTAAACAATTTACCATGCTTGCCTGGGAGTACCCATCCAGAGTTGGGGAACAGTCTATAAATAGTTATATCACATTTGGGCCTAGAGACCCATCGTCTCTAACGAACTCAGTATTGTATAACTACTCAGGTCTTAAGCCAAGAACAGAAAGGGGAGTGGCTCCGTCATTCATATTATTGAGTGATTTATATATAAGAAGAGATTCTCATGGGACAAAACCAATAGGTCAAAGTATATTAATGCTAGCCAAAGATACAGCTAGCTCAGGAAACTTAAGAGGAAGTGTCAGATCGAATCAAACATCTCCTGGTTTGACTATATGGGATAATAGAAATATATCAAATATTAGTAGTGGATTTAATACGTGCAACTTTATATCAAATTCTTGTTGGGTATCAACCAGAAAGCCTGGATCAACCCCAGTTGTGGCTGGGTATCAATCTATGTTCCAATTGGGGGATGACGGCGGTGTTATTTGGGTGAAGGGGTTCTATGGAGACCATATAACTAGTTTTGGTGGGTTCTTACCAGTGGTATCAAATGGATTGAACGCCAGAGGTCAAACAACTCTAAATTATCACTTAGATAAGGGAGCGTCATTATCTGTGGGGTCTGTCTCCGAGCCAAATGCCGCATTTGAACAGCAATTCTTAAATGTATCAGTCTTCCACCCATTGTTCAAAGGTGGAAAGCCAGTTGGGGTTGCTGCATGGGCTGCTGTTAGGTCACCTGATAGAATGATATTTGCTGGCGATGGTCTATGTGCTCCATTCATCTGAATTTTTAACTTTCATAGTATATTGAATATAATATTTTATGAAAATTAGTACAGAAAAATCAAATAAATGGATAATTGAGACTCATAAACCCCTAATACCGACAATTATATTCTTTAAGACATCAGCAAGTGATAGTAAAGGGGCGTTGAAATTAATATCCCTAAAATTTACTTGGTGGAAATGGTGGTGGAAAGTTCTTATATTCTATTAATTCGTTAGATCGGGTTCAATACTTAAATTCTTTGTGTAGACCTCAATGGTTGGTTGATCACCATTTTCTGACTTGGAAATTGGCTCCGATGTATTATAGTCAAATCTATTTTCAATTGGATCAATACTTTGATCATAAAAATAGTCATATAGGTCATCACAACTTTGAATTTTATTAGATGATATCATTTCAAAGACTTCATTTTTCTGGGGATCAGTCAATTCAACAACAACCTCTCTCCACACAGTTTCCTTAAAGAAGAATCTAGCTTTCATAATCCAAATATATGAAAATTTTATAGATTCAATAGTATGGAATACAAAATAGATTCTTTCACTATACCAATAGGTCTCCAAACAAAATAAACGTCCTTATCTTTCTGTGATTCGGTATATCCTTCTTCTTTATACTGTTCATTATTTAGTATAACTAAAAATTCATGTCCTGTGTGTATTGATTTTATCCCTGGGTAATCATCGTTATTCTCAATTTCGTTTTTGTTATAGAAAACGAATTGATTTTCTGAAAGCTTAATACCAAGCTCTTCTTCAACTCCTCTTACTATCACCATCTTTGGATCTTCTCCAGATTTAAATTTTTCAGCTGCCGAATATGGCATATTTGTTCTTTTCCTGATTCTACCATCTTTAAAAACTTGTCTATCTTCATACAATCTTATCCACTGTTCCCCCTTTTTATATAGAATTCTAGCTCCAACAAATTCTACCCTTCTGACCAAATTACCATCTTCAATTTCTAATTTAGTCTCTCCTTCTTTAATCTCCTGCCATAGATGTCCAACTGTCTTGTATTTACCTGTGCCGTATAAATCGGTCGGTACTCCCATTTCCTTTAACATATCCAAGAATTCTAAGTATTCTTGTGGTATAATAACATTCTCATTAACGAGACCAAATTTCTCAAAAAGTAAGATCCTTCTCATAAAAGTATATATAATAAAAAAAAGGAAAAAAATGGAAGATAAGATTCAAAAAATACTTGATGAATATTATTCAAAAGAAGTTGGAGAGGTTGGTGAATTTGGATTTGGTGAAAATCTATTACCCATCGCTATGAAAATCGCAGCAACAACAATAGGTAGGGACTTAGTTCCAGTTCAGCCGTTATCTTCACCAGGTATCTCAAATGAGAAGTTAGAAGAAATAAAGAGAGAAGTTAAGAAAGAAAACAGAAATAGAAGAATTGATAGTATAGTTACTGGTGAAAAAATTGAAGAAATGAAAGTAGAAGATCATCCTGACTATTCATACCCATCAGGCAACTTATTCTATATAGACTATCAGTATTCAACTCAAAGTAGTAGTTTATAGTATCTTATCTATCTTCTCTAGTCTTTGGTTTATCTTTCTTGTTTGATGGTTCTCCCACTTATAACAATTCTTACAAAAGTATTCCGTTCCTTCTGGCCACTTATCTTCATACCAATTGTGTCCCCAAATTTTACAACCGATCGCCTTGGAGAATGGTTGTTTAAAACTATCCATCCATATTAATTTCTTGTCCCAATGGGATTTTGGTGATATCAATATTTTCAATTTATTGATCCCATTTGACCATCTTTTGTTTTTAAAATCAACCCAAATGCTTTTGTTTTCTCTAGCAGCTCCCATGATTTATTAATTTATTGATTTTTAATAGTCTTTCTGAAAATTTTTTTGCTTCATCCAACGAATCAAATTTATACTCCAATTTTTTTGAATCTGAATCTATCTTATAAATACATAGTATGGATCCAAAGTCTCCCTCCTCAATTTCATATAAATTTTCAGTATCATACTTTTTATGTATAGTACATCCCCATCTTGGTATATAAACCCTTTCCCAGTCCATTAGATTACTATATTTCTAAATGTAATATTTATTCTTGGACTAACCATCTTTTTAGTCTTAGGTATTGAGTGAACCCAATCTTTTTGGATCCCAGATCCCATCAGGAGCAGGCTGTCATTTTCTAATTCAAATTTTTTGACCTCACCTGTTTTTACATTTTTTAATTTAAATGTTCTAGTGTCTCCGAGGCTAAGGGATGCTATTATTGG
>JACCDG011286066.1_pt1 | contig 25736 bp, 26 predicted proteins | sample 7442471 | NCBI WGS metagenome assembly JACCDG01 (sample SAMN15323444, study PRJNA562643) | freshwater metagenome | isolation source: river surface water | place: USA:Blue River Watershed | collected 2017-08-17 | reverse complement strand
TTCACGGCCACGCCGACAGCATCTACCGCCAGCATCAGCGCAAGCCCCAGCATGACGGGTGGCTCTTATCTGGGTTGGAACGTCGCAGGCCTCGGCGATGTCAACGGCGATGGTTATGACGATGTCTTGCTCAGCGAATATGCCAACTATGGCAATTTGCCGCGTGGCTATGTGGTGTTTGGCTCGGCCAACCCGTTGGCCGTCAATGTGACCAGCATCACCTCAGGTGGCTCAGCAGGTTTCCGCATCGAAGGCGGTACGGGTGGCGACACGACTTTTGGTGCATTGAGCGGCATTGGCGACGTCAACGGCGACGGTTTGGCCGACATGGTTTTTGCACCATCGGGCGGCGATGCCAAAACCTATGTGGTGTACGGCAAGACCAACGGCAACACCGTGAACTTGGCCAGCTTGGGCACCCAAGGCTTTGCCATGACGGGCTTGGGCTACAACGCGGGTTACATCTCTGGTGCTGGCGACGTCAACGGCGACGGCTTGGCCGACTTCATCATGGGCCAAAGCCAATACGACAGTTATGGCCGCAGCTTTGTGGTGTTTGGCAAGACCGACAACAACGACATCAACGTGAACAACGTGACCAATGGCACGCAAGGCTTTGCGATCGATGGTGGCGATATTTACACCAGCACGGGCACTCAAGTGTCTGCGGCAGGCGACGTCAACGGCGACGGCTTGGCAGACTTGCTGGTCAGCACCAACACGGGTGCAGGCCGCACGTTTGTGGTGTTTGGCAAAGCCAGTGGCACGGCCATCAACCTCTCGGCCTTGGCCACAAGCGGCTCTGGCCAAGGCTTCATGGTCAGCGGTGAGTCGTTGGGTGATCAGGCCATCAGCGTCAGCAATGCAGGCGACGTCAACGGCGACGGTTTGGCCGACTTTGTGGTGGGCGCTGCTGCCAACAAGGCTGCGGGCGACAGCGGCATTGGCTTCCAGTCAGGCCGTGCCTATGTGGTGTTTGGCAAAGCCAGCGACACCGCCATCAACCTGTCTGCCTTGACCAGTGGCAGCAACAGCCAAGGCTTTGTCATCAACGGCAACAGCAACGATGACAACGTGGGCCGATTTGTGTCGGCGGCTGGCGACTTCAACGGCGACGGTTTGGCCGACGTGATTGTGTCGGCCTCCAAATACGGTCAGCCCGTACGCAGCTACGTGGTGTTTGGCAAAGCCAACGGCACCAACATCAACCTGACCAGCCTCGATGCAGGCATTGGCGGCTTCCGCATCGACGGCGGCACGTCCGTCATCAGTGACACGGCCATGTCGATGAGCGCGGCAGGCGACATCAACGGCGACGGTTTTGACGATTTGTTCGTAGGCTCTCGTGTGGTGAACGGTTACGCCGGTGCAGCCTATGTGGTGTACGGCGGCACGCAATACACCTCGGGCATCGTCGACTTTGTGGGCACCACCGGTGCCAACACCCAAACCGGCACCAGCGCCGCCGAGACCTTCATGGCCGGTGACGGCGACGACACCCTCATCGGTGGCGGCGGCGCCGACGTGATGAACGGCGGCAAGGGGCGCGACACCTTCGAGTTGAACGCTTCCAACGTGACGGCACTGGCCAACAACCTGGGCGCAGGTGGCAACACCACCCAGCTGGCCAAGGTGGATGGCGGCACCGGCTACGACACCCTGCGCATGGCGCAAGGCGCGGGCAACCTCGACCTGACAGCCATCACCAATGTGGATGCCGGTGCAGGCGACGGTACCAGCCGCATCAACAGCATCGAACGCATCGACCTGGCCACCGACACGGCAGCCAACACGCTGACCATCGCCGCCCGTGATGTGAACGACATGGCCGGCTTCAACACCATCCACACCGGCACCGCCAGTGCGGACGGCAACACCTGGACCAACGTCTCCGGTAACGCCCTGAGCGACACCACCCAATTCCACCAAGTGGTGGTGGACGGCAGCAGCAACGACGGCGTGACGTTCGCGGCGGGTGCGGGCTTCTGGTCCAACGCGGGCCAAGTCAGCAACGACGGTGGCACCACTTTGTTTGACGTGTGGCAAAACACGCAAACCAACAGCCAGGTGATTGTGAAGAGCGGCGTGACGGTGACGAACAACGATGCCACGCCCGATGCCGTCATCAGCTTGGGCAGCTTCGGTAACCTGATTGCGCCGGTGCAAGTCGAAGGCAAGTGGTATTACTTCTGGGACCGTAATAGCAGCGGTACAGCGGAATTCAATGACATCACTACCCATGACACGCTTGACGGTATTTTCAAATACGACATCAATGGCAATTTGAATCCAGGTAGTGACACGACAGATGTATATCGCTACGCCACTATTCACGGTGTGAAGTTGGCCTTACCAACAGCGAACGGTGGCGTTTTGCCTGCTGCGGGTTTGACAGATCAGCCAGGTACATCTGCGACAGGTGGCGGTACATCAGACAACTCAATCTACGATGATCTATTGGCCATATGGGACAACTCGAACGGCACTTCGACGACCACAAACCTCGATGGCACGCCTGGCGGTTGGGCTAATCCTGGCAATTATTGGTCGGCCACGCCTTCAGCGGGTGGTCATCTCGGCGTTTACATGCCCTCTGGTGCACTTGGAACTATTTCTGAAACAAGCACGAACTATGTTGCTTTGCAAGTCCTCCCCGTGGTCATCGACCTCAACCGCGACGGTGTGTTGAGCTACGGCCAAGTCACGATGGACGTGAACGGCGACGGCGCTCTGGACCTGACGAAGTGGGCTGGCGCACAAGACGGCGTGTTGGTGTGGGACAAGTTCGGCGACGGCTTGGTGCACGACAACAGCCAGTACGCGTTTGCCCAGTACGCCACCACCTACGCCAATGGCCTGGATGCGAACGGCAAGGCGCCGACCGACTTGTCGGGCTTGGCCGAAGCGTTTGACAGCAACCAAGACGGCGTGTTCAACGCCAACGACGCCAAGTTTGCCGAGTTCAAGGTGTGGCAAGACGCCAACCAGAACGGTGTGAGCGACGAGGGCGAGGTGCGCGGTTTGTTGGACTGGGGTATCTTGTCGATCGACCTCAACAGCGATGGCTTGGTGCGCACCCCCGCAGCAGGCGTGACCGAAGCGGGCCGCACGACGGCAACAGCCACGGATGGTTCGCATGTGTTGGTGTCTGATGCGGCGTTTGCCTACAACGCGTTGGACTACACCGTGACCGGCAACGCAATGAACTTGTTGGGCGCAGACATGCACCTCGACCTGTCCAGCGTCGTAGCCGTGCATAGCAATGTGACCGCCATGGACCTGACCGGCACCGGCGCCAACACCATCAAGCTGAGCTTGGCCGACGTGTTGAGCGTGGCCACCGATGCGTCCATCGCCAACGGCGTGCACAAGCTCACCCTCACCGGCGACGCCAACGACACGGTAGAGCTCGACCTGTCACAGTGGGCCAACACCGGCAACACCGTGACCGAAGGCGACCACACCTACGCGGTGTACAACGCGTCTTCCTCTGCGGCAGCGCAGCTGTTGATTGACCAGCACATGGTGATGGTGAACCACGCGTAAGCACGGTCAGCGTTTCATCGCGCAAGAGCCCCACACCTCACGAGGGTGTGGGGTTTTTGTTTTGTGTGATTGGAAGTTAAACCGCAACGATTCGGAGTTGACAGAATATTCCATGGAGGGCATACTCACTATGGTTTGGAATGTTGAATATACCGATGAGTTTGAGGCGTGGTGGTCATCGTTGACTGAGGATGAGCAGATTTCTGTCGCTGCATCGGTGGCATTGCTAGAGGCTCGCGGCCCTCAGTTGGGCTACCCGCACAGTAGCGCGGTGAACGGCTCTCGGCATGGACACATGCGCGAATTACGCACACAACACACTGGGCGACCGTTTCGTACTTTGTATGCGTTTGACCCTAGGCGTGATGCAATTTTGCTATTGGGCGGTGATAAGACAGGGCATGACCGTTGGTATGAGGTGCATGTACCAAAGGCAGACAAAATTTACGATGTGCATTTGGATGAACTTCGAAAGGAAGGACAGATTGATGGCTAAAAACTTTGCAAATTTGCGCGCACAAATGACACCCAAAGCGCGTGCCAAAGTGAAGCGAAAAACAGAAGAAATGTTGGCTGAGATGCCATTGCACGAGTTGCGTCAAGCACGTGGGTTGTCGCAAAAAACACTGGCTGAGGTGCTGCATGTGCAGCAGCCTTCTATTGCGAAATTGGAAAAGCGCACCGACATGTATTTGTCTACGTTACGTAACCACATCGAAGCCATGGGTGGTGAGTTAGAAGTTGTTGCACGTTTCCCAGACGGGGCCGTCAAGATTCGTAACTTCGCGATGCTGAACTGAAAATTTCAAGTGACATGAATTGACCCCAGGCCTCACAAGGGTGTGGGGTTTTGTTTTGTGTGATTGGCGCTGATGCACAGATTTATGAGCCAAAAGTAAAGTTTGATAGCTCTCAAATGAGGGGTGTTGAATATAGCTTTAAAGACATATAAAATGGTTTGGACTGTTTTGTTTCACAGCGCGTTTGATGCCGAGTTTTCGGCGCTCACTGAAGGTTTGCAGGACGAGTTGCTGGCGCATGCAAATTTGCTGGCAACGTTTGGGCCGCAGCTAGGTAGGCCAACGGTGGATACGTTGAAGGGTTCGAAGCACGCAAACATGAAGGAGTTGCGTTTTTCGTGGAATGGCGAGGTCTGGCGCGTTGCGTTCGCCTTCGACCCACAGCGTCACGCGGTGTTGTTGGTGGGCGGCGACAAAGGTGGTGCAGACCAGCGGCGGTTTTATAAACGCTTGTTGTCAGTTGCTGATACGCGCTATGACGAACATTTGAATGTGAAAGGGGTTTGAAGGTGGCAAGAAAACTGACAGATGTGATGGCTGCATTGCCTGCAGCACGTAGGCAGCGTGTGACGAAACGAGCCATGGAATTGGCAACGTTGAAAGATTTGCGTATTGCATCGCAACAAACCCAAGCCGACCTAGCCGCTTCGTTGGGAGTTGGGCAGGTGACGATTTCCAGATTAGAAAAACGCAGCGATATGTTGCTGTCTACATTGCGCCATTACGTGGAGGGGATGGGCGGCACGTTGCAATTAGTGGCGCAGTTTCCAAACCGACCACCGGTCGTGATTGAGCATCTCGGCGCAGATAACCACGGTTAAGCACTAGGCTTCCAACGCGCAAACCCCACGCCTCATAAGGGCGTGGGGTTTGTTTTGTGTGGGTATGGGTTACGCAGCTGAATGGCGATTGCATCAAAGATGGGGCATTCACTGAAAACACAATGATACTGAATGTGATACTATGAATGCTGCTTTGAAATTGCAGCAAGCCATGCGGCGAAACCCTGCGGGAGATTGGAAGATGGCGGATTTGCTAACGCTGGCCAGACGTCATGGTTTAAGCGTGCGCAGCACGGGGGGTAGTCACCATGTGTTTTCTCATGCGCAGTTGGCTGACACTTTGACGGTGCCAGCGCGGCGTTCCATCAAAGCGATATACATCAAGCAATTTTTGTTGCTGCTAGACGCACTTCAGGAGTAATCAAATGGTGAAGAAAATCTCAAAACTCAAACCACCGTTTCCATTTGAGGCGTACAGCCATGTGGTGAGCCCAATTCGCGCAGAAGATGGCGGTGGCTTTATGTTCACGATGCCTGACATTGCAGGCGTGGTCGCCGATGGCGAAACGATGGATGAGGCAATTGCTGATGGTCGCGAAGCGTTTGAAGCAACGGTCAGCGCTCTACTAGACATGGGCCGCGAGGTGCCTGTGCCCACATTACGAAGCGAAGACTTTGCACCCATTTCTGTATCAGGCAAATTTGTGTCACGTGTACCCCGTTCGATGCACGTGCAATTGGTAGCAAGGGCAAAGCGCGAAGGTGTTTCGTTGAACACCTTGGTCTTGACATTGATAGCTGAAGGGCTAGGTAGAGGCAGCGTACACGCGGCTTAATTGTTCTCGCGTAAGCACGGTCAGCGTTTCATCGCGCAAGAGCCCCACACCTCACGAGGGTGTGGGTTTTTTTTGTGTGATTGGGGGTTGCGCTTTTGCACGCGCCAAGAGATATGGTTTTGTACTTGACGGCGTGTATCCCAATTTATACAATTAGGGCGTGGCATGAAATCTATCCAAACGACAGAAGTTTTTGATACTTGGTACAGAGGATTAAAAGACCGCTTGGCCGCGCGCAAGATTCAAGTGCGTATTGACCGTGCTGAGGATGGCAATTTCGGCGACTGCAAATCAGTGGGTGGCGGTGTTTCAGAAATGCGCATTCACCACGGCCCAGGGTATAGGGTGTATTTCATGCAAAGCGGTTTAGAGATTGTGATTTTGTTAGCGGGTGGCGATAAGTCTTCGCAAAGCAAAGATATTCAAATGGCGTTGCAAATGGCTCAAGATGCAAAAGGGGAATAGGCGATGGGTAAATTGAAATTGCGCAAATGGGACAGTGCTGAGCATTTGGAAACGCCCGAGGATATGGCGATGTATTTAGAGGCGTGTTTTGAAGAAGCAGGTGACGATGCGGCATTCATCGCGAAAGCATTGGGCCATATTGCACGCGCCAAAGGCATGTCGCAATTGGCGCGTGACACACAGATGGGACGTGAAAGCCTCTACAAGGCCTTGTCGGGCGATGGCAACCCAAGCTTCGCAACGATTTTGAAAGTCATGCGTGCCTTGGGTATTCAGCTACACGCAAAGAGCACACATTTGCCTGCGTAAAACAACACAACTTCACGCGCACCGACAGACCCCACGCCTTACCAGGGTGTGGGGTTTTTACGTTAAATTGTGAGCAAAGGGGTGGCAATGACTCAAACCAATGAAGAAGTGCAAGCACAAGCGCTGGCTTATGCCAAATCACACCGCACGCGCATTGCGCGTGAAAGAACAGATTTAGATAAGTTTCCAAGTGAAGAGCAGCCTGTTTCAGTTTTTATGGCGGGCTCGCCTGGTGCAGGAAAGACCGAGGCATCTATGGAGCTGCTGAGCGAGTTTGATTCGATTCTTCGCATAGACCCAAATGATTTGCGTGTTGAGTTTCCAGCTTATGGAGGCTCAAATTCTTGGCTATTTCAAGGAGCTGTGGCATTGTTGGTTGAGCGCATTCATGACCGCGCTTTGGCCCAAGGTCAAAGTTTTTTACTTGACGGAACTTTGTCTAATTACGCAGTGGCCGAGAAAAACATAGACCGTTCACTCAAGCGTGGACGTCTGGTGCAGATTCTGTACGTGTATCAAGAGCCTGCGTTTGCATGGCAGTTTGTGCGTGCCAGAGAGGTGCATGAAGGCAGGTACATCCCACCAGAGAAGTTTGTAGACCAATATTTTTTGGCTCGTGAGGTTGTTCAGAAATTGAAGGACAGGTACGACCATCAAATCCGTGTAGACGTTTTGTTAAAGAACACGGATGGCACAACACAGCGGTCATTTGCCGATGTGGATAATGTTGACAAGTTGGTTCCTGAACGATTTAATCGAGAGCAAGTCATGGCAATTGCCAACCAAAATTGAACTCATATGCCAAAACGTACGCCTAAAAAATCCCCCTCAGTTGTTGAAACACCTTTTGCACGGTTTTTCCGTAGCGCCACGCCAGAAGAAAAGGCCGTCGTTTATACCCGCGTGATGCAACGCGCTACAAAGCGTCAATTGGACATCATCGACTCCGTCAGTAAAGCACCGATGGCTGCGCAGCGATAAGCTGTTTCACTCACTTACCAAGCGCAAACCCCACGCCTCACAAGGGCGTGGGGTTTTGTTTGGCAATTAGAAATTCGCAGCGCATCAAAATGAATAAGAAAGTTTAAGCGCCAATTAAATTTTCGAAATTTGAGGTGAGAATTCTCTGATTAACAAAAAGACAAGAGTGGCGAATGCGCGTTCGAATTGTGGGGGCTGGTTTTTCAGGGGCGGTTGCTGCACGCGTGTTGGCCGATGCGGGTGGCAGTGTCGATGTGTGGGACAAGCGTTCCCATGTGGGTGGCAATGCTTATGAGTGTGACGATGCCTATGGTGTGCGTGTGCATCCTTATGGGCCTCATATTTTCCATACGAATAGCCAGCGTGTGGTGGATTGGTTGTCGCGCTTTACGGAGTGGCGTGCTTATGAACACCGTGTGGTGGCGCAGGTCGATGGACAGTTTGTTCCCATGCCGATTAACCGCACAACGATTAACCGTTTGTATGGTTTGAATTTAGATGAGGTGGGTGCTGCTGCATTTTTAGAGGCAGCACGTGAACCACACGCTCACCCACAAAACAGTGAAGACGCGGTGTTGTCGTGTGTGGGGCGGGATTTGTGCGATAGGTTGTATCGTGGCTACACGTTGAAGCAGTGGGGCTGTGATCTGTCGGCGTTGTCTGCGACTGTGGTGAGTCGAATTCCCGTACGTACCAATGATGATGACCGATATTTTTCAGACAGCTTTCAGTGCATGCCGTTGTATGGTTACGCGGCATTGTTTAATAAGATGCTGTCGCACCCCAATATCACGTTGAGCTTAAATCGTCCGTTTGATCCTGAAAGCGAATCAGACCGCAGTAATTGCGATTTCCTAATTTACACGGGACCTGTGGATGCATTTTTCAAACATCGTCACGGGGCGTTGCCTTACCGCTCGTTGAGGTTTGAACAAGTGCATGTGCCAGATGTGACGCAGGTATTGCCCACTGCGGTGGTGAATTATCCAAACGATCATGCGTATACGCGAGAAACAGAGTGGAAGCAGTTGACGGGCCAGCAGTGCCAAGGAACGACATTGACGCGCGAGTATCCGTGCGCAGAGGGTGAACCCTTTTATCCCGTGCCGAACGACAAGAATCAAGCGTTATTGCGTTAATACCAAGCCATGGCTGAGGCGTTGGATCGCGTGGCGTTTATTGGGCGATTGGCTGAGTACCGCTACTACAACATGGATCAAGCAGTGGCGTCGGCGTTGACAAAAGCGACAGTGATTGCGCAACGCTTAGGACTGACGAGGGAGGTGGCCGATGCGTCGCATTGAAAAGATTTTGATATTGAGTCCTTTGGTGCAGACTGGTGGACCTGAAGCGCTGCATCAGCTGGCAGGATCATTGCGACGCCAAGGGTTAGATGGACAAATCATGTACTACGGTGGAGCAGAGGATGCGTTGACTGTGATTGAGGATGGCGTGCTGAAGAGCTCGCATTCAAATGCATCACATGTGCCTGAGCAATACCGGCGTTACGAACCTTCAGTGACGGACCGGTGTGTGTTGAATGAATCTGTGTGCTTGGTGGCACCGGAGGTGATGCCCGCAGATTTGTTGCAACACACCGCACCAGCTCGTACGGCAATTTGGTGGTTGAGTGTAGACAATGGTTTGCCACCAGGTTCGCCGTTGCGTGATGCAAATTATTTGCACATGTGGTTGAAACGCCCTACTTTGAATTTCGCGCAGTCTGCTTATGCGGCTGGTTGGTTGTCTCATCATGGGCGACCTGACCGATGGATGTTGGGTGATTACACCGATCCGAATTTCACGCAAACGCCTGCATGTTTGGGTACGCGTGCGCGACAGATTTTGTTTAACCCGCGCAAAGGTGGCGAAGCCGTGCAAGTGCTACAGCCGTTGATGCCGGGATGGACGTTTGTGCCATTAGAAAACATGAGTAAGCAAGAGGTGCGTGCGTTGATGCAACAGTCACGCTATTACATTGATTTCGGTCATCACCCCGGGAAAGATCGTCTACCGCGTGAGGCTGCGGCTTCGGGTTGTGTGGTACTCACGCTGAGAGCGGGAGCTGCTCAGTTTTTTGACGATGTGCCATTGGCCGATGTGTACAAGTTTGCGCATGCTGATATTCGTAACGGCAATTTAGCGCAAACAATGGCCAAGCTAGATGTGGCTTTTGAGGTGCATTGGGATGCGCAGCATCGTTATCGCAGTTGGATAAGACAAGAGCAGCAAGTGTTTGATGCACAAGTTGCCGCAATTTTTGGTGAATAGAGCGGATGACTCAAATGACAAAAACACACAGCGAAACCGCCGCAGCCCAAGCCTTCAACGAAGGTAACGCCGCGTATAAAAAAGGTGAGTGGGAACAAGCGTTGGCGCATGCCACACAGGCCTTGGCCCATCACAATGGCTTGGTGCCCGCGTGGTTGATGAAGGCGCGTTGTTTGGTGCACTTGTTGCAGTGGATGCCCGCACGCGAGGCGTTTGCACAGACGTTGCGTTTGGACCCGACCCACTACAGCGCGTGGTTAGAGGCTGGGCATTTGTGCAAGCAAATGGGTGAGTTGGGCCAAGCGTCAGCGGCGTATCAGCACGCCATCAACGCGGTGCCCACACGCCATGAGGCGTATTTGGCAATGGCGCGTGTGATGGCGCAGCAAGGCCACACCGAACTGGCCAACCGCGCGTACAACGAGGCGGTGCAAGCCGCCACGGCCAAGAGCATAGAGACGGTGCGCCAAGTGCATTGGTTGATGGGGCAATACGTGTTGGAGCTGGGCCACGCACAAGAGGCGTTGGGTTGCTTTAACGAAGCGTTGAAGGCAACCCAAGCCGACAACGCAGAAACGTTGGCCAATTTGGCCGCCGAAATTCAGATGGATGCAGCCAAGGCGTGGCTGCGCGTGGGCAACCGCGAGAAGGCGATGAAGTTGCTCACGCTGGCTTCGGGGGCCACGCAAGAGCCCACGTTGTCGCGTTTGGCGGCGTTGAGTTTCAGAAACAATTTCTGGCAAGAGGCGATTGAAATTTCACGCCGTTGTGTGGCTCTGTATCCGCAAAGCGCGTGGGCGCACTGGAACCTCGCGCATTTGCTGGCCGAGTGTTGGCAGATGGAAGAGGCCGAGCAGGTGTTGCAACAAGCCGAAGCACTGGCGCCTATGCCGGGTGCGCGTTCGTTGCGCGCAGCCGTGGCGGGCAAGGTGGGCGATGCAGACCAAGCGCTGGCGTTGTATTCGGAGTTGGCGCAGTCAGAGGGGATGGATTCGGGTTATGCATCCAGCGCGGCCATGAGTTCGCTTTACAGCGACACGCAGTCGGCGCAGCAGGTGGCTGATTTGCATCGCAGTTTGTTTGCGGCTTGGGGTGAAGGGGCGCGCACGCGTGAATCGTTTGTGCGTGCGCCTTTGGACGGGCGGCGTGTGAAGCTAGGCATTGTGTCGGCTGATTTTCATCACCAGCATCCGGTGAACATCTTTATGCAACCGGTGTTGCGCGAGTTGGACACGTCGAAGTTTGAACTATTCATGTATTTCGTGGGTGATTCACACGATGAGCAAACTGCATTGGCTCGTACACGCGTCGAGCATTGGGTGGAGGTGGGTGCACTCAACACCACACAGTTGGCCAAGCGCATTGATGCCGATGAGATTGATGTGTTGTTAGACATGGCGGGCCACACCAGCCAGCACCGCATGCAACTGTTTGCTCAACGTGCTGCGCCTGTGCAGATGACGTATTTGGGCTACCCCGGCTCGACCGGTGTGCCCAACATAGATTTCATTTTGGGCGACGAGATAGTGACGCCACCAGGCTGCGAAAGCCTGTACACCGAGCAGGTGCTGCGTTTACCCGGCACGGTGTTTTGCTATGCACCCGAGGACGATTACCCTTTCCCCAAATACGATGCCAAAACAGCCAAGCGTGTGTTGACATTTGGTTCGTTCAACAACGTGCCTAAGTTGACGCCACGCACGCTCAAGCTGTGGGCTCGCGTGTTGCAAGAGGTGCCTGATTCACGTTTGGTGCTCAAAGCACCGAGCTTCAGCGACGAAGCGGCCAAGCGCATTTTTGGCGAACGTTTAGAGGCACTGGGTGTGGATCTGAGCCGCGTGGAGTTTCGTGGCCCTGTGGGCTTGACCGACATGATGGCCGAGTACGCCGACATTGACATTGCCCTCGACCCCGTGCCCTACAACGGCGGCACCACCAGCTTGCAAGCGATGTGGATGGGCGTGCCGGTGGTGACGCAAATGGGCGCGCATTTTGTGTCGCGCATGGGCGCGAGCTTCATGACCGCAGCTGGTTTGCCCGAGTGGGTGGCCAAAGACGATGACGACTATGTGGCGATTGCCAAAAAAATGGCCAAAGACCGCAAGGCCTTGTTGAAGCTCAAACAAGGTTTGCGTGAGCGCCTAATGAACAACCCTGCGTGGGACGTGGTGGCGCATACGCGAGCGATTGAGCAAGCGTGTTTGAAAGGCGCAGAAGTTGTGTGAGCAGTCAGTAGTGAGGCGTCAGAGTGGCAAGTGGTTTGCCAGCTGCACGTTGTGATGCCTTTGCAAATTTGCGTATTTTTTTGCTGAGTGCACGCATGTTCACTTGTTGGGGTGTTGTCTGCCCCGCAAATGCAGCGATGGTTTGTGGGTCTAGCAGCCATTGAATTCGTTGGAATGTGCCTGCTGTTTGCAGCAGTAACGCAGCGTTGGGCTCCATGGCGTGAAGCAGTGCGTGCATGTCTTGAACTTGTGTTGTGAGTGTGACGTGAACGCCTGCGGGTGTGAGTGGATAGGCTATTTTCCAAGCGGGCTCATGGTGTGAGATTCGATTTCTTAGCCGCTTGACTTGGCTTAAGGTATTGGCTGCACGAGCGCGTGTCATGCTGGTGTCGTGCGCGAAGGCTGTGGTTTGGCATCGGGGCCAAAGTGCGAGTGGGTCTGTAGATTCAAAGCCAGGACCCATCAGGTCTACCCAGAAACCAAACATGGCGTGTGCAATGATTTGGTCAGGCGAGTGTGTTTTATTGGCGTGGGTTAGTCGTTGCAAAATGTCGGCGAGTTTCGCCTCTGCTGGTGAGCGCCATGCATTGAGTTGCTTGCGTGCGCCATTAACCCAAATGCTTCGTCTGTCATGGGGTGGTAAGTCTTTGCGGTAGTAGTTTTGCGAAATGGTTGGGTCTGCCTGCAGTTTGTTTTGCCATGCGCGATGACCTTGGTGTTTGAGAACATCTTGGAACCACACGGGTCTGCCAAAGGCGTGTGTTGCTGCGGCATGCAAGCTATTGCGCAAAACGACTTCAACCATGCTGAGCAATGGACTCAGCGCCGCATTCAACTCAAGCCCCCAGACGTAGGCGCCGATCGCTGAATCTGTCGTTGCGCCACCGACAAGCGTTTGGTATGAGGCTAGTCGGGTGGTAGATAAGGATGACTCAACGGCGGAAAGGTTGAGGGATGCGTATAAATAGTTCACAGGCCTTATAATTCACTCTGAGAAGCGTCATAGACGCAACGAAGGGTTAGAGGAACGAACGGTTTGCTAGTAGTCTCACTAACCCACCTATTCAAAGGGCTGCCTAGGCAGCCCTTTTCTTTTGTAGATAAAAGTTTAACGGTTGAGTCCTGATGGCGGCTTTCATTTGCTTCAATATCGCCTACCAAAGTGAACATAACTAGCGTTTAGAAAATATCTTTTAAATAAAAGGACTTACATCGAGTTTATAATCCTTAAGACTAGAACTTTAGGATACGTTCGATGAAGCAATTGCTGGTACGCGCCATGGTCCATGGCTGTTGGGTAGGGGTTGTTCTTTTTGGTTCTGCCGCTTACGCGCAGCAGCCCAGTGTGTCGGAGCCTTTGGGTGAGAAGTTCAAGGTGCCCAATTTGCTGGTCAAGCAGCAATCCCGCGTGGTGTTTTACCGCCTGGCCACCGACAAGCAACCCGGCGCCATCAGTCTTTACATCGATGGTGCATACCAAGCGTCGCTGCAGCGCGGCGCGTTTACCGAGTTGTGTTTACCACCAGGCAAGATTGAAGTGGGCGCGCGCATGACCGAGAACGGTCAAACCGTGCGTGACGGCTACGACGTGGCCAACAGCTTGACGTTGGGCGCGGGCAAAGAAGTGTTTGTGCATGTGTTTGAAGAGGTCAACGGCCAAGCGTTGATGATGGCTGAGCGCCCCGAAAAAGCATTGCCCGATTTGGTGAAAACACGCGCGCAGCAACACACGATTTCACGTGTGGCGAAAGCCCAAGTTTGCCAAGACGCACCCAAGGCAGCGGCCAAGCCCGCATCTCCCCTCACCAGCGTGACGCTGGGCGCAGATGCGTTGTTCCCATTTGGCAAGTCAGATGTGGACACCATCGCACCCAAAGGCCGCCGCATCTTGGACCACTTGATAGACCGCATCAAGTCAGAGTTTGGTGCAGGCAAAGCGGTGAACATTCACATCACAGGACATGCCGACAGCTTTGGCACAGACCAAGGCAATTTGCGTTTGTCAAAGGCGCGCGCCGAGGCGATCAAGGCTTATTTTGTGGCGGGTGGTTTGCTGCCACAAAGCATCAGCACCGATGGCCGTGGTGACAAAGAGCCGGTCATCAAAACCTGCGCCAAAGCGCTGACAGCTGCCAACGTGGCATGCAACAAACCCAATCGCCGCGTGGTGGTTGAGGTTGGTCCAAAGCAAGCAAGCAAAGCCAACGACTGAGGGACACACCATGGCAAAGACATACAAAATTTTGGTGAATGACGGCAAAGGTACGGACATCCAACCTGTGCGTGTGGTGCAAGGCGCGGGGGCCAATGGCGGGCCTGCTCGCTTACTGGCCAAGCGTGGCTGGCGCTTTGAATTGCAAGACGACCTCAAAGGCAAAAGCCTGGCACCCGACCAGGTGCGCATCAAACGCATGGGCAAGAACTTGGCCCTCATGTTCGATGGCAGTCAACACGCGGACGTGGTGATTGAAGACTTCTACGCAGAGAACACCGACAAGGACAAAGACAACGGCAGCCCTAAGTTGGTGGGCACTGCCGAGAACGGCGGCATGTACGAGTACGTGCCCCAAGACCCAGCCGTCAGCAGCATGCCCGCTGAGTTGAAAGACGGCAACACACCCGTCATCATGGCGTTGGGCGGTGGACCGTTAGAAGGCGATTTCGTGCTGGCCGGTTTGCCCTTGGTGGCCGCTGCAGGTGGCATCAGTGGATGGGCCGTGGCGGGAGGTGCAGTTGTCGCCGCTGCGGCGGGGGGAGGCGGTGGGGGTGGCAGCCGGGCTGCGGTTGTGGTGCCATCTAAAGCCACGGGTTTACTCACCCATGACCCCGTGAATGACACAGGCGTCTCTAACCAAGACAGCATCACCAAAAATCAAAATCCAACCTATTCCGGCGTGGCCGATAAAGGTGCAACCGTAGAGGTGACCGTCAATGGCGTGCTCTACACAACTACGGCCAGTACAAAAGATGGCTCGTACAGCATCCCATTGACAAACAACGGCAAGCCTTTAGGCGATGGGGTGTACACGCCATCGATCAAAGTAAGCAATGCCACCGGTGGCACCATCACGTCGGATGGTGCACCATTCACCATTGACCACACCACCGATAAAAACCAAGACGCAACAAAGTCCCCAACCACCGTGGTGGATGACAACAGTGGCGTACCTGTGGCGATCGTTAGCATTGATAGCGATACGGGCAGTGCAGCAACCGACTTCATCACCAGCGATGGTTCATTGACATTCAGCGGCACCGTGACTGGATTCAAAGCCAATGGTGATGTGGTGCATGTGCAAGTTGTGAAAGCAGACGGTAGCGTGGTGGTGAATCAATACGTGACGCCAGACAGCCAAGGTGTTTGGTCAATCAATCACCAAACCCAGACGTTAGCAAAGGGTGACTACACCATCAAAGCCAGTATTGAAGACTTGGCGGGCAATGTGGTGGAGGCGGCAGCAGATCAACCGCTGACGATTGCAGGTGCGGATGTTTTGGTGGCGAGGAACGATACAGCGACGGTGATAGAAAACCAAACTGTCAAGTCGGATGTGAAGACAGGTGTACTGGCAAACGATGGCGATACAACGGCGCAAGTCATCTCCGTGATGAATGTTGGACTTGCAACAGCAAGTGATGCAGTGGCGCAAGACAAAACAACCAAAACAACCATTACAGGTCTTCACGGCCAGCTCGATATGTTTTCAGATGGTCATTACGAGTACAGAGAAACGGATAACAGTTTGCCTGCTGGTGTACATGAGAAGGACACGTTTACTTATGAGGTGCAAGCTGTGGGGTCAACACGGACAGCAACAGCGACTTTGAGTATCGATATAACTGGTACAAATGATTCGGCAACGGTTGCGTTACACAGTTGGAAACCTGTGATTGCATTAGGAGAGGGCGCCGATAAATATGCGTCTAACGGGCACTTTGATCCGCTTAGCGTTGTTGATGATGATCAGGGGCAGGCGGCAATTCTCGGGATATCACAATTGCTATCGACGACATCGTATGGGGTGTATTACGATTTAGTGGTTGTGAAAAATACCAATGGGTCTTATGACTGGAGCTACAACCATGCCAATAAATCCCCCGCTCCAGCAAGTACAGAACTTAAAACCGTTCACGATTTATTTAGCTTTACCTCAGTGGATGGAACAGCAAACGCGACCTTAGATTTAGAAATTGCGACACCCAACGCAACCAAACAAGAATTCAATGTGCGCCCTGTGGGCACTTCACACATCGTTCAAGGTCTCAAGGCGATTGGGAAAACGGAAACAGCAGACACATTGGTTTTGCGCGGCTCAGATTCAGAGAGCCAACAAACAACATTCGATTTTTCTGACCCCACAATCACAAAATTCACAAGCATCGAGAAGATAGATCTAAAAGGTCAAGGTCTAAATACATTGAAACTTTGCTTGACTGACTTGATTCAAGGCGAAGTTTCAACTTCAGCGAATCCCCATCAGCTGTTTATCACTGGCGACGCTAACGACACCGTCGACTTTCACAGGCTCACAAGCAGCAACACCGCTGTGAGTCACGATGCAACTTCGCGTCAAGTGAATGGCAGCGACTATTGGGTTTATCGCATTGGCCACGATGAGTTGTTGGTTCAAACAACCATCGCCAACATCGCGGTTTACAACTAACTCGATCGGCTCCATCCATACGCCACATGGCGTATAGACGGCACCCCACTAAATCTCTACGCTAAAGGGTTAACCACTACTCAAAACTTCACCGATTTGCTGGTACGCACTTCGTACATAATGCGTACAAATGTTTTACAAGTTTTAATATTTCGAATGCGAAATTGATAGAAACTACCAAATATGAAAACCAAAACCCAGCAAATCAAATTGACGTGTGTTGCAGTGGCTTTGCTTGCCTTTGGCGCACAAGCGCAGGCGCAGTCGTTCACCGAGGTGGTTCAACACGCATTGGCGATGTACCCCAGCATGTTGGCGGCCAAGGCCAAGACGGATGCGCAGCGCTCCGACATCGACCGTGCGCGTGCCGCGCACATGCCGCAAATCAGCTATGGCTACTCGCGTAGCAAGTATGCAAACACCGAGTTGCCTGCCTCGATCCATACCAACACGCGCTCACCGTCGGTGCGTTTGAATTTATGGTCAGGTGGGCGCATCGAAGCCGATGCAGAGCGCGCCGAAGCGCTGACGCAAAGCAGCGAATACCAAGAAGCGCTCACGCGTGATGATGTGGCGCTGTTGGCCGCAGAGGCTTATGTGAATTGGGCGCGATCGTTGGCCATGTTTGAGCTTGCTAACAAGAACTTTGATTCGCTTCGCATCACGCTCAATGACATTCAAAAAATTGTGGATGTGGACACGGGCCGCCGCATTGACTTAGAGCAAGCGCAAGTGCGCATGGACAACGCGGCATTGATCAAGCTGCAACGTCAAACCGAGTTGCATCAAGCGCGTCAACGCTTGAGCCGTTTTTGGCAAGGCACATTGCCATCTAAGCCTGTGGGTTTGTCAGAGGCGGTGGGGCCAACGGGGCGTTTGGCGGTTGCGCCGCAAACCATGGATCAAGTGATGGAGGCGGTGTCTGACGATCTGCCCGCGATTGCCCAGCAAAAAGCGCAGGTGCAAGCGGCAGAGGCGGCGGTGAGCATGGCGCGTGGTCAGTATTGGCCGACGGTGGATTTGACGTCCACGCGTCAACTCAACACGCTCAATACATTTCCTGCCACGTACAAAGAAGACACCTTCACCCAAGTGCAAGTCAACATGCCGCTGTACAGCGGTGGTGCCACGTCGGCTGGCGTACGCACGGCAGTGGGGCAACTGACCGCTGCACAAAACGGGTTGGAAGAAGCGCGTTTGTTGGCGCGCGAAAAAGCGGGCTTGTCTTACCAAGAGTGGGTGAATGCACAAGGCCGCGCGATTCAAGGCGAAAGCCAAGCGCGTGTGGGCGACAAGGTGGTGGAAGGCTACCGCTTGCAGTTCCGTTTGGCACGTCGCCAGTTGTTGGATTTATTGAATATTCAAGCCGAAGCTTTCAGCTACCAAAGTGCTGCCACGACGGCGTTTTATGACGAACAAATTGCCCGCGCCCGACTGTTGGCGTCTATGGGCGATTTGGCAAAAAGGTTTTAAGCGATGAGAACTCCTGAGCAAGCGGATGGTTCCGCGGATGCGCTGTTGGTGTGTTTGGCTTTGGTGGCCAAACAACTGGGACAGCCTTTGCATGTGCCCGCGATGCGCCAAGGTTTTGCCTTGGATGATGCTGGCCGCATTCCTTTAGACGCGTACCCAGACTTGGCACATCAACACGGCCTGTTGGCCGGTTGGTCGCGCAAACCTTTGGCAGAAATTCCCAGCTATGTGATGCCCGTGTTGGTGTCGTTGGTCGATGGCCGTGCGTGTGTGCTGCGCGCGATTGAGGGCAACACCGCCGTGGTGTGGTGGGCCGAGTCGGGTGCGCAAGATGACCGCGTGTCGCTAGAGCAGCTGCAAGGTTTGTCGCGTGACGAGGTGTTGGTGGTCAAGCTGCCACCTAAGCGCAGTGACCAAACGCTCGCGCCCATGCAAGGTGCCGCCTTCAGTTGGTTTTGGGGCACGTTGTGGCGCTTCCGTCACTTCTATGTGGAGTCGATGGTGGCCACGGTGGTGGCCAACATCCTCACCTTGGCGAGTGTGTTTTTCACGATGAACGTGTATGACCGCGTGGTGCCCACACAAGCGTATGCCTCGCTGTGGACTTTGGCGATTGGCACCACGGTGGCCATCGTGATGGAGTTCATCATGCGTTGGCTCAAAGCGCGCTTGGTGGATTTGGGCGGCAAGAAGGCCGACCTCGCCATCAACGCCACGTTGCTGCGCGAGGTCATGGGCATTCGTTTAGAGAACCGTCCGCAATCGGTGGGCACGTTTGCCAGCTCTATGCGGGACTTTGAATCGTTGCGCGATTTCTTTTCATCCGCATCGCTGGTGGTGTTGGCGGATATGCCGTTTGTGTTGTTGTTCTTGGCCTTGATTGCCATGGTCAGCGGCCCCTTGGCTTGGATTCCAGGCTTGGCTGTGCCTGTGCTGTTGATTCAAGGCCTCTGGGCGCAAAAGCCATTGATGACCGCCATGCGCGCCAACATGAAAGAGTCGGGCGACAAGCAAAGCGTGTTGGTCGAATCGGTGTTGAATTTGGAATTGCTCAAAGCACACAACGCCGAAAACTATTTGCAACGCCGCTGGGAAGCGTCTAACAAAGCAGGATCGGATTCCTACAAAGAAATTCGCGCCATTACCAACTGGATCATGGGTTGCACCACAGCTGTGACGCAGCTCGTCACGGTCTTCATGGTGGTGGCGGGTGTGTACATGATTCACGCCAACATGCTGACATTGGGTGGCTTGATTGCTTCTGTCATCTTGGCGGGCCGTGCGCTAGGCCCTTTGGGGGGTGTGATGTCTTTGGCATCGCGTTACCAACAGGCAGCCTCAGCGTTGGAAACCTTGGATGGTTTGATGAAGCGACCACGCGACCGCATTGCAGGCCGTACCTATGTGGTGCCTGAGCACATCGCCGGCGGCTTAGAGGCGCAGGCGTTGGAGTTTGGTTATCCAGGTGAACACGCCATCCCCGTGATCAAACGTTTGTCGATCAAGATCGAGCCGGGCCAACACGTGGCCTTACTGGGGCGCGTGGGCAGTGGCAAGAGCACCTTGTTGCGTTTGATGGCCGGTTTGTACACCCCACTGGGCGGCAGTGTGCGTCTGGACGGTGTAGAGATGCAACAAATTGAACCCGCGGAAGTGCGCAGCTGTATGGGCTATGTAGGCCAAGACCCGCAACTGTTCATGGGCACCTTGCGCGAGAACATGGTGTTGTCTGAAACATGGATCAGCGACACCAAGATCATTGAGGTGTTGAAGTCATTGAACTTGTACGAGATGGTGGCCGCACACCCACGTGGTTTGGACATGCCCATCACCGAAGCTGGTGGTGGTTTGTCGGGCGGGCAGCGTCAGTTGTTGTCCATCGCCCGCATGATGTTGCGCGACCCGCAGTTGGTCTACATGGATGAGCCCACAGCCAATATGGACGGCAACACCGAAGCACATGTGATTGCCGTGCTCAAAGCGTGGCTCAAGGGCCGCACCTTGTTGATGTCTACACATCGCCCTCAACTCTTGGAGTGGGCTGACGTGGTGGCCGTCATCGAGGCCGGTCAGTGCGTGATGGTGGGGCCCAAACAAGAAATGATTGAAAAGCTGTCGCGTGGCATTGACGTGAAAGCGGCAGGAGCATCGGCATGAAAGAAAAATTAATGGCGCATTGGGCGCAAGTGCAAACTCTGTGGGCCAAGCTCAAAGAGCTGTGGCAAGACGACAAACAGGCCGCGGGCTTTGGCATTCGCACCGTGGAAGACGACGAGCGTGAGGCCAGCCGTTTGTTGGTGTGGGTCACCGCAGGTACGTTGTTCATGGGTTTGATGTGGGCCGGGTTTTTCAGCTTGGATGAAATCACACGTGGCCAAGGAAAGATCATTCCTTCCAGCCGTGAGCAAGTGATTCAAAGTTTGGACTCGGGCGTGCTGCGCGAGATGTTGGTGCGCGAAGGTGACATGGTTGAAAAAGACCAAGTGCTGTTGCAAATGGACGATGCACGTTCAGGCGCTGGCTACCGTGAAGCGAATGAAAAATATTTGTCTTTGTTAGCCATTGCTGCGCGCTTGCGTGCTGAGGCCAACAACACACCATTGGTATTCCCGCCGGAGCTCAAAGATGAACAAGCTTTGGTGACGCAAGAAACACAAGCCTACAAAGCGCGCAAGCAAGCGTTGATGGAATCGCTGCAAGCGGTGGATGCATCGTTGTCCGCCATCACCCGAGAAATCACGTTGACCGAGCCTTTGGTCAAAGGTGGGGTGATGTCGGAGGTGGAGTTGCTACGTTTGAAGCGTCAACAAGCCGACCTTATGGGTCAACGCGCAGAGCGTAAAAACCGCTACCTCACCGATGCGAACAACGAGTTGACGCGCGTGTCCTCAGACCTGTCGCAAACCAAAGAGAACGCGTCGGCACGTGAGGATGCTTACTTGCACACCACCATCAAATCGCCCATGAAGGGCGTGGTGAAAAACGTGCAAGTCACCACCGTAGGTGGTGTGATTCAAGCGGGCCAACCGATTTTGGAAATCGTCCCAACTGAAGACGAGATGATGGTCGAGGCCTATGTCAAACCGTCAGAAGTTGCTTTCTTGAAAGTGGGTCAAAAAGCGGTGGTCAAGCTCACCTCGTATGACTTCAACAAGTACGGTGGCCTAGATGGTGAGCTCGAGCACCTGAGCCCCGACACCATGAAGGACGAGCGCCAACAACGCAAGCCAGGTGGCACACCAGCCGACATGGAAGAGGGCTACTACCGCATCTTGGTGCGCATCAAAGATGCCAACTTGGTACGCAAGGGCATGAAGCTCGAGCCCACGCCCGGCATGACTGCCAGTGTGGAAATTCGCACGGGCCAAAAGACGGTGCTGGAATACCTGTTCCGTCCTTTGCAAAACGTGTCGCAAGCTTTGCGCGAACGTTAAACGCTTTAACATGTCGGCTCACTCACAGAGCCGACACATGCAACGACGCGAATTCAACCAACACCTGCAACGCAGCGCCATCGCTTTGGCGCTTGCACCTTGGCTGAGCGCCGTTGCTGCACCCGCAGACAAACCTCGTGTTTGGCACACCAACCCATTTGCCTTGGGTGTAGCCAGTGGTCGACCACGTGCAGATTCGATGGTGTTGTGGACGCGTTTGTTGTTCAGCGACGAAGACCGCGCAGCAGGCGCAGATACGCTGCGCGTGAATGTGGAAGTGTTTGCCGATGCCGCACTTAAAGGCCGCGTGCAAAAAACCGAGGTGGTGACCAACGATGCACGCGCGCATAGCGTGCACGTGCATTTGCAAAACTTGCAGCCCAGCACAGACTACTGGTACCGCTTCAACCAAGGCAATGCACACAGCACTGTGGGTCACACACGCACAGCGCCTGCACTGAATGCCGATGTGCGCGAGCTACGCGTGGCGTTGTCATCGTGCCAACACTATGAGCAAGGCCAATACATTGCACATGCAGAGATTGCCAAAGAAAAACTCGACTTTGTGCTGTTCATGGGTGACTACATCTACGAGAGCAGCAACCCGCAATACGCGATTCGCAAACACAATGGCGAAGAACCTAAAACACTAGCGCAGTACCGCGAGCGCTACGAGCAATACAAACGCGACCCGATGCTGCAAGCGGCGCACGCTGCCCACCCATGGGTGCTGATGTGGGATGACCATGAAGTGGTTAACGATTACGCCAATGACCAAGACCGCCACTACACCGATCCCAAGCAAGTTTTGCTGCGTCGTGCGGCAGCGTACCAAGCGTACTTTGAACATCAGCCGGTGTTCCTCGGGCCTGATGCCAACAACCCCGCCAACATGCGTTTGTATGACCAACTCAGCTGGGGCAAATTGGCCGATGTGTGGACGCTGGATTGCCGCCAATACCGCAGCGCACAAGCGTGTCGTGATCCTGTGCGTGGCGGCGGCCGCATGGTGGTGCAGTGTGATGAGCTGGCAGAACCCGCACGCAGCATGTTGGGGGCCGAGCAAGAGCGTTGGTTCACCGAAGGTTTAAGCCAGTCCAAACGCCAATGGAAGCTGGTGGCACAAGCCACGCAAATCAGCTCCACCAGCGTGCCTACGCCAGTAGGCCGCAGCTACTGGAACGATGCATGGGATGGTTATCCCGATGCACGCAAGCGTTTGTTGCAAACCGTGGTTGATGCTAAGCTGAACAACGTCGTCACCTTGGGTGGTGATGTGCATTGCAACGTGGCTGCCAACTTGCGGCTTGACCCCAACAACCCGCAGTCACCCATCGTGGCCAGCGAGTTTGTCACCACCTCCATCACCTCACGCGGCTTGGGTGACAAACCTGCTGCCGTGATTCGCGAGAGCAATGCCGACTTGTTGCACTACCGCTCAGACGAGCGTGGCTACAGCCTCATCACCGTCACACCCAAAGAAGTGCGTTGCGATTTCAGAACCACCAAGTTTCCGGCAGGCAGCGAAGCGGGGCTGAAAACGCAGGCGAGTTATGTGGTGAAAAATGGCAAGGCGGGGCCGCAACTTATGTAAGCGTGGCTCACGACCTCACCATCATGCTGAGTTTCAAATAGACGCGTACTTGATGACAAAAGGCACACGCATGTTTACAATTGCCAACATGAAGCCATTTCGTTGGAGCGCTGACAAAAACGAAGCATTGCAAAAAGAACGGCATGTTTCATTTGAAGCTATGGTCATTGCCATTGAAACAGATGGCTTGTTAGATGTGTTGACACATCCGAATACGAAGAAATACCCAAACCAAAAAGTGTTGGTGGTCGCGCGGGATAGTTATGTGTACTTGGTGCCGATGGTGGAAGAGCAAGACTATTTCTTTTTAAAGACCATCATTCCAAGTCGAAAAGCCACACGAGAATATTTGAACGTTGGAGTTTCAAAATGAAAAAACTTGATGCCTACGAAAAAGATTTTTTGAATGCCTATGAAGCAGGCAAGTTGAAATCCATCGCATCAAAATCAGAGCTTGCTAGGTTCAAAGCAGCGGCGCGAAGCACGGCTGTCAAAGACAAGCGTGTCAATATCCGTTTGTCTTCAGGCGATTTGAGTGACATTCAAATCAAGGCGCTTGAAGAAGGAATTCCGTATCAAACACTGATTGCCAGTGTGTTGCACAAATACGTGACAGGACGCCTGTCCGAAAAGCACCAATGATTTATGCGCCGTTGAGCACACCACGGTCCAGCGTGTAACTGCGGTCACTCACCCACTGTGCGAAGTGTGTGTTTTGCTCAGACAACAACACGCTCACACCTTGGCGTTTGAGCGCAAAAATCATCTCGCCCATTTGCTCCACGATGACGGGGGCGACGCCTTCGGAGGGTTCATCCAGCAACACCATCAACGGATTGCCCATGAGGGTGCGTGCGACGGTGAGCATTTGTTGCTCACCCCCACTCATGTGGCTGGCGAGGCGTTGCTGCATGTCGGCTAGGTTGGGGAACAGCGCAAAAATTTTCTCGAGTGACCATTGCGGGGCAGTGTTGCCATCTGCCAAACGACGAGCCGCTTGCACACCGAGTTGCAAGTTTTCTAGCACCGTCAGGTCTGTGAAGATGCGGCGGTCTTCGGGCACATAGCCCAAGCCGAAACGTGCGGCTTGGTAGGGTTCTGCGTTGGAGATGTCATGCCCTGCAAACACCACAAGGCCAGTACGTCGCGGCATGAGGCCCATGATGGCTTTGAGCGTGCTGGACTTGCCTGCGCCGTTGCGCCCAATGAGTGCTACCACTTCGCCGCGCTGCACATGCAGTTGTGCGTTGAACAACACTTGTGCTGTGCCGTACCAAGCGTTCAAGCCTTGCACATCGAGCAGTGCTGTGTCGGCGTTAGAGGCGATGCGTGTGGATGACTGCGTCATGGTTGCTCGCCCGTGGTGGGTGAAGCCGCAGGCGTGCCCGAGCCACCAAATGTTTTGCCACTGCCAAAGTACACCGCCTGTACTTGCGGGTCGGCTTGCACCTGCGCGGGCGTGCCTTGCGCGATGAGTGCACCACGCGCCATCACCAGCACACGGTCGGCATGCTCAAACACCACATCCATGCTGTGCTCGGTGAATAGCACGGCCACGCCGCGTTGGTTGACCAAGCTGCGTGTGAGTGCCATCAACGCATGGCGTTCATCAGGCGCCATGCCTGCGGTGGGTTCGTCCATCAATAGCAACCGCGGTTCGTTGGCCAAAGCCATCGCCAGTTCAAGGCGTTTCACATCACCGTAGGCGAGCGCGCTGCAAGGGCGATGAGCCTGTGTGTCTAGTTGAACTTGTTCGAGTAACTGCAGTGCATTCGCCGAGCGGTAGTGCGTTGCACGTCGCCAAGGCGAGAGCGATTGACCATCGGCTGACAGCAATGCCATTTGCACGTTCTCAGCCACGGTGAGCGAGCCAAAGGTTTGGGCGATTTGAAACGTCCGGCTCACACCCATGTGCCATAGCTCATGGGGTTTTCGACCTAGCAGCGACACACCTTCCAAGGAGATGCTGCCGCTGTCTGGCGCGAGTTGGCCGTTGACCAAATTGAAGGTGGTGGATTTCCCTGCACCATTGGGGCCGATGAGGGCCAACAATTCACCCGCTTGCAAATTGAACGACACATCGCTCACGGCTTGGTTGCCGCCGAAGGCTTTGTGCAAATGTTGAACGTCTAGTAATGCGCTATCGCTATGCGAGCGGGCATGCGCGGTGATAGGCGCTGTTGTGTGCGGCGTATGTGTGCTCATGCATCACCTCGCGTATGTAATGTGCGCACACGCAGCCACAGCGCCTGCACCGACCCCGCAATGCCCTGCGGAAACACCAACACCAGCAGCAACATGCTGGCGCCCAACACGGCGCGCCAGTAGTCGGTGCTGCGGGCCAAGCTGTCTTGCA
>JACCDG011093191.1_pt1 | contig 25759 bp, 32 predicted proteins | sample 7442471 | NCBI WGS metagenome assembly JACCDG01 (sample SAMN15323444, study PRJNA562643) | freshwater metagenome | isolation source: river surface water | place: USA:Blue River Watershed | collected 2017-08-17 | reverse complement strand
GCTGGGGTACAAGGACTCGAACCTCGATACTCAGGACCAAAACCTGATGTCCTACCATTAGACGATACCCCAATTTGTATTTTGTTGTTTATTTACCTGCTACTGCCTCGTTTCGGTTATTGATTCCCGAGAGTACTTTGTTCAAAACTTTGCTACGTTTTGAACCCTTCGAGGCCGAGCCTCGGCGGCCCAATCTTTGCTGATTGTATTTAGTAAATGCATCAGCTCAAAATGTATCGAAATTTGAAAACATCTTCAGAAACGTATGGAAAATTCTACCATGAAAGGGGAGTTTTTTCCACTCGCATCATTCTCTTTAACACACTCAATACTTTTTAACAACAACACAAAAAAATCGCTTGCGTAAGTGAAAGGGAGGGGGGTATACTCCTCACTAATCATCAATCAATTATTTATATTTTAACTTTGTATGCTTATGAAAAATATGGAAAGAACACCCGACTGCGCTCCCGGTACTCCTGCTTCACGTAAGCATACTGATGCTGAACTTCTCGATATTCTACGCGGTAACGAAGCACTATCTTCTCTGGAAGCCTTTGCGAAGAAAAAATATGGCACTGTATTAAAAGGCGCTATTGAAAATGATGAGATGCAGTCTAAAGAGACACGCGCTGCTGAAAACTTCGTAAGGCCCGCTGCGTTATCATCCATTGCAGTACTACGAGCTGTAGCTGCTATGAGGACAACCGAGGAATAACTCTGTTGACACACTTTCTAATCTGTGCGAGAGTAGAAGTATAAATAGCCTTGAAAATAAAGGCTAAATTCAATCAGTCATGGCAATAATCCCAGAATTAAGAAAAGCTTTGGAGGCATCTCAGCTCACTTTTGAAGAGTTGAGAGCTTTTGAGATGGGGTTACAGTACCTAACCACAGAAGAACAGGAAGAGTTCACTCTTTCTGTCACAGAGAACCCGGAGCATATCTATCCTCTCTATATTAACTATAAAGCTAAACTGCATGCGGCAAATGAAGGTAGTGAGGCGTGGGAGAAAGTGATAGAAAAAGAAATCGAAGAGCTTGATGAGCTCATGGAAAAGAGAAGGGTCGGAGATGAATTGTTCTAGGTCTAGCTAGTACGTTCTTCGTTAGGACGTTAGATGTAGAAAGAAAATGCGACCACTAAGTGTGGTCGCATTTTCTATTGTCTACCTCCTAACATCTAGAACCTAATCTATCGTCTGTTCCCATGGTACACTTATGTGTATATATGCAGGAGCTGTTGTATGGTCTACGTTTGGTAATGTCTAGGCGCGATGGAGTTGCTATTATCGTGGGGAGCTCCTTCCTTTTTCTATTCCTCCTTATACTCTCCCAGAACGGAGCAGCAGCGTTCCAAGTTTTTAGTTTTGAGGTGATGCCACTTACTCAAAGAATCTCACTATTTTTGGCAACTCTCTTTGATGTTACTAGTGCGTTTACTGTGAGCACTCTTATTCTGACAACGCTAGGGTCACTTCTTGCGGGGATCAATCTATCGCTTGCGTATGTCTATATGAAGACCAGAGGTGAAGTGCTGCTTAAAAGTGGTCTGTACAGCGGCATGGGGCTCCTCCTAGCACTTTTTGGTGTTGGGTGCGCAGCGTGCGGGACAGCGCTCCTTAGTCTCATCCTCGGTTTCTTTGGCTTCTCTGCGATGCTGAACGTTTTCCCATATCAGGGTCAAGAAATTGGTTACATAGGTCTGATTTTCCTCCTCATCGCAACGTATTTTTTAGCCAAGAAAGTAAGCGCTCCTAACGTGTGCTAAACTTTTATAATGTCAGGACATCTCCCAGAAAGTGTTTCTAAGCTAAAGAATAGAATTATTCTCCTTTTTATCGTGGTATTTAGCTTGGGGTATATTTTTGAGGCTGATATGAGCGGGCTCATTGATATCTCGCTTCCAAAGAAAAGCGTGAATACCGTTGGAACTTTTTATAAAGTAGATAGAGTTGTAGACGGCGACACAATAAAGGTAATCATAGGGGATGTTTCAGAATCTGTAAGATTAATTGGTATCAATACACCGGAAACGGTCGACCCTCGTCGTGCAGTTGAATGTTTCGGAAAGGAAGCGAGTGAAAGAATGAAGGAAGTAGCTAATGGGAAGATTGTGCGCCTCGAGTATGATGACTCACAAGACTACAGAGATACATATGGTCGCATCTTGGCGTATGTCTATCTAGAAGATGGACAAATGCTTAATCGAAAGATGATTGCAGAAGGGTATGCGTACGAGTACACATATCTTACTCCGTATGCGTATCAGAAAGAATTTAGAGAGTTACAAAACTTGGCTCAGTCTGGTGGAAAGGGGCTGTGGGCAAGTGACTCCTGTAATGGCGAGAAATAACGTATCATAGGAGTACATGGATACTATTAAATATCTTATAGGGTTCTTTTTTAAGCTAGCTTTTGCCGCACTCTTCGTTGCTCTTATCTGGTGGCTCGTATCGCTTCTCTTTCCGGCGCTCAGTCTTTCTCAAGTAAAAGCAGTTTTTTCTACCGAAGAGAAGAGGGATATTCTTCCGTCTCCTCGAGCGTATTCTGGGCTTATTAAAAGTGTTACAGCGCCCACCCCAACTACTAATCTCTACGTACACGGCAAACCCTTTGACGGCTACGAGTCTTATGGTGGAACATACACATACTCGACTTCAACGGGAAGCTTCGTTGAATATAGCTCTAGGTCATCATCTGCTACCACATTGCAACCAACAGCAGCACCGTCGCGCAGTATGTATATTCGCAACTTATCAATTTATGAAAATGGGCATGTGTATACTGGGCTCTCTTTCGTCGGAGAGGCGCGCAATGAAATGTTTAGAAATGGAGCGTTCACTATCTTCACCATAGATTCGAGAGGTGCTGTCATTGGGCTATCCCGAGCATCGAGTACTGGTGCTTGGTCAGTCCCCGGATGGTCACGCTTTACCACTAGGATTGATTACGTGCTACCGCCTGGCGGAGCTCCGTGCTCTATGATTTTTGAGCAAGGAAGAGTGAGTCAGTATAGTGGTAACACCGCTCAGCCAGTAAGAGTCGGTATTCCGGTTAAGTGTAACTAAATTAATTATTAAAAGAGATCAAAGGCGCCCCGAGGGGCGCCTTTTGGGTGGCTAGGGTCAGAGCCCTATGTTTCTCTAACTATGCCATCAATAATGTCTTGAGGGTCAAGGTCGGGGTTGAGGGGGTGCTCTTTACGAAAACGCGTCTGTGAAGGACTAAGGCCATCTTCGCCTCCATACTTGGCAAGCCATTCCTGCGTGGCCTCCCTCAAGAGACGTGCTCGTTGTTCGGCTTCATATTTCAAAAGCTCACGTTGTTCCACTGCCTCTCTCTCTTGCTTTCGAACTTTCGCAGCTTCACTCGCCAAGTGTGAGACGGCGCTTCGTACGCCAGCAGGGAGATCCATGTAGCTTTGGACCATCGTCGAGCCAGGGAATCCATTAAGATTCGCCTTAGCAAGTTCAATGGCCACCGTATTCCTCTTTGTTATAAAGTCTCCCTTAACAGTGTGTCCAATAAGCACGAACTGTTCTGCGAGTCGCATCTCTTCTTCGCTCCACTTTGGAGCGGTCTCGTGCTTATTAGGCATGATAGGTGCTCCTGGTTGTGGGAAAGATTGAGGTCCATTCATAGTGTGTAATGTTATTAGACCAGAGTCAAGGCTATTTATGCAGTCAGTCTGTCGATAACTGCTTTTACTGTTGCGCCATCTGCGGTGTCCCCGAGTTCTTTCATCATGGCACCGACAAACTGGCCTTTTTTAGTTGGGTCAATTGGAGATTCTGCGAGCTTAGCCTTAACACGGGCCTCGATATCAGCTTCTGACATCTGTGCTGGGAGGAAGCCTTCGATTACAGCTAGTTCTGCCTTTTCATCGTCAGCTAGTTCTGGTCGGCCACCTGAAACGAATTGGTCGATTGAGTCTTTTCGCTGCTTTGCGAGACGCTTGATGACCTTCATACAATCCTCATCTGAGAGAGGGTCTGTCGGAGGCTTGCCTTGGGTTACAAGTTCATTAGTAAAAGCTGCTAATATCATGCGAAGTGTTCCTAGGCGAACTGTATCTTTCGCTATCATTGCTGGCTTAATTTCGGCTTTAATTTTTTCTTGCATAGTGTCTTCATTCTAGCATACATCCGTCGTGATACACTACTTTTATCATTATGACGATGCCTATTCTTATTGCAATTATCTTTGGGGTTATTATTACAATTCTCTTGTTTTTTATTCTCCTTAAAGTCTTAAACAACAAGCCAAAAGACGACAACAGCTTCCTTATTTTGCAAGAACAATTGGAACGACTGCGCGGGACCCTCGAGAATAAGCTTGAGCGCTCGTCATCTGACCTGCACCAGGTAATCCACAGACAGAACTCTGAGGCCAATCGTCTCATCACAGAGATTACAAGAGAGCTTACCGAAGTGAAGGAGGGGAACAAGCAGGTGTTCTCTATGACAGAGCAGTTGCAGGGGCTACAGAAGGTGCTCACTCACCAGAAGCAGCGTGGAAACCTTGGTGAAGCAGCTCTTGAACAGATACTTTCTAATATGCTCGCACCTGGCCAATATGAGATGCAGTTTTACTTTAAAAATGGAGAGGCGGTGGACGCGGTCGTCCACACCAAGGAGGGGATTATCCCAATTGATGCAAAGTACTCACTCGATAACTACCAGCGTCTCATGAATGCAGATGATGAGGAAGATATCGCTTACTATCAGACAGAGTTCAAGAAGGATATTCAAAAGAGAATAGATGAGACCTCGAAGTACATTCGGCCAGAGGAGGGGACACTCCCATTTGCTTTCATGTTCATACCAGCTGAGGGTATTTACTATGATCTTCTGGTTAATCAGGTGGCGCGAGGTGCTGTGAATACTCAGAATCTCATCGAGTATGCATACAATAAGAAGAAGGTGATCATCGTCTCGCCTACGACATTCTATGCGTACCTACAATCAGTACTCTTCGGGTTCAAGGCATTCAAGATAGAAGAAAGTGCTAAGCATATAGAGAAGCGTGTCGAAGAGTTAGGGAGACACCTAGGGGCATATGAAGATTATATGAAAAAGCTCGGGGTGACACTCGGTACATCAGTTAATCACTATAACGCAGCATATAAAGAATTGAAGAAGGTGGACAAAGATGTTTTACGTATAACTGGCGATGATGTTGGTATTGAGCCTACACTCTTAGATAAACCAACCTTTGAAGAGGATTAGTTTGTATAAAATTTTAAGTATAAAGCAGTGACAGCCGGAAGGACCAAAGGTCCTTCCGGCTGTTTTGTGTCGCACCAGGGCGTCGCGCTCGCGTCATACGTTGCGGCGGTCGATCACAGGAAGCGTTTCCACTTTCTTGGCTTTGCTCACTGCAAACATCGGTCCGAGGATAAGTCCCGCGTGGCCGAAGATGAGAAGTCCGACCGTTACCGCAATGCCGTCACGGTGGTGCGCTACCCAAAGCTCCTTCTCCTTTTCGAGATAGAAGAGAGCGAAGTGGTAGAGCGACCCCTTGTTGACTTCTGTTCGGTATAGCCCAATGACCAGGCCGGCGAAGCCTATTGCTGCGGAGATGAGGAACAAGGACATCATGATGACGATGACCAGGACGTTTTCTATTGCGAACTGTATGAGGTCCATGAAAGAGCTCCCTATTTTATTACGCTTTTGGCATTCTACGCTTACTTTTCCTGCAGGTCAAACCCTTTTATTGAACTATCGCAGGAAGCAGTGCTACCCTTGCGTAATGAGCTAAAAAAGTGTATAATTCTCAAACTATGTCATTAGCTATCGTTCAAACAGGAGGAAAGCAGTACAAGGTCGCAGAAGGCGTCACTATTACTGTTGAAAAAATCACGGGAGATTATAAGGTTGGAGATAAAGTGGAACTAACAGATGTCGTGCTTACTGACGATGGTAAATCGACAACTATTGGGGCTCCTTTTGTTAAGGGCGCTAAGGTTGCAGCAACTATTGCTGAGATTGGAAAGGGAGAAAAGGTTATGGTTGTAAAATACCGCGCTAAGTCTCGTTACCACAAGCGTAATGGTCACCGACAGCCATTCATGAAGCTAAAGATTGAATCTGTTAAATAGTGTAATACAGTTTTCAGTTCTAAGTTTTCAGAGCAAAAGCGCGACCACGAAGTGGCCGCGCTTTTGTATTCGTAATGTACGTTGTATTTCTTAGAACTAAAAACTAGTAACTAAAAACTGGACGTTTAATTTCTTCTCTCTAGTGCGCTTGTAAAGGTGTCTTTGTCTACGTATTCAATCTCAAGACCGCTCGATAGCCCGCGAGCAAGGTGAGAAAGCCTGACCTTATCAATGCCAACTATTTGCTTTACTGTTTTTTGTACATACTCCTGCGTGTTGTCACCATAATCGGTTACAGGGAGCGCAAAGATGATTTCTTTTATAGCATTACTTGCTAAGAGTGAGTGAATGAGTGAAGTGAGTTCACGGATGCGGATTATTTCTGTTGGCTTGTCAGTGAGAGGCGGGACGAGACCTCCTAAGATAAAGTAGAGGCCATTATATGAGCCGGTCTTCTCAATTGCATCTAAGTCGAGCTCCTTTTCCACCACCATGAGAAGAGCCTGGTCTCTTCCTGACGAAGAGCAAATGTCGCACAAGGATTTGCCAGTATTGTGAGCGTCACCATAGAAGCGGAAACACCTTTCACACTGCTTCCCTGTGAACTTGAGATCCTCTAATGCCTTAATTAACTGCTCTTTATATTGAGAGTGTTCACGTAGAAGGAAATAGACGAAGCGCTTAGCTTGCTTGGGCCCAATCCCTGGGAATCGCATGAAGAGTTCCGAAAGTCTATCTGCTCCGTTCATAGTTCTTGCTAGTATAGCAAGAAGAGATGTTAGATAGTAGGTTTAGATTATGCAGAATACACACAGAACTGCCTTCGGATGCACTAAAGTCTGCTACCTAGAATGTATAACTATCCTAGAACTCTGGAACATTAACTGAAGGTAGTGAGAAGTCTCCAAACTCTGACTTCTCGACAGAGAGGAAGGATGTCTTCTTGTCATCGAAGTATAGTTCAACAACGCCAGTTGGTCCGTTACGATGCTTTTCTATCAAAATTTCTACGATATTTTTGCGCTCAGTGTTCTCACCGTACTTGTCCTCACGGTGGATGAACATCACGACGTCTGCATCTTGTTCGATGGAACCTGAGTCACGAAGGTCAGAGAGGCGAGGACGTCCTCCGCGAGATTCTACAGCACGTGATAGCTGGGATAGGGCGATAACAGGAACATTGAATTCTTTGGCGAGACCCTTTAGAGAGCGAGAGATTTCTGTTACTTGGTTTACCATATTGTCGTAATTCTTCGCTGTGCTCATAAGCTGCAAGTAGTCCACAATTACTAGACCAATCGGCCTATCTGAGTGAAGACGGCGTAGTGTGCTACGCATGTTAAGGATTGAGTTAGCTGCGGTATCGTCTACATAGATCGGAGCCTTCATGAGCTCGTGCATACCAGTCTGTAGACGCTCGAATTCTTCATCAAGTGAAAGTTTTGCGGTGCGGAGCTTCCATCCATCTACCTGTGACTGAGCTGAGAGCATACGATCAACGAGCTGTTCTTTACTCATTTCAAGAGAAAAGATAGCAACAGGGATATTGCTCTTTACTGCCGCGTTACGTGCAAAATCCAGCGCAAGGGAAGTCTTACCGACGGAAGGTCGAGCTGCCAAGATGATGAGATCTGATGGCTGGAAGCCAGAGAGTTTGTTGTCGAGCTCCTTGAAGCCGCTTGGTGTGCCGCGCATACCGCCCGTGTTGTCGGCAAGCTTTTCAATACGCGACCAGGTCTCATCAATGAGTTCAGTGAAGCCGATAAGCCTCCCAGAAGAGTCACCTTTAGTGGTGATTTCATATATTGTCTTCTCAGATTCTTCGAGGATACTCTCAAGTGAGTCTTCTTCCTCGTAAGAAATTTCTGAGATATGGTTACTGGCTTCAATGAGCTTGCGTAGGAGCTCCTTCTTTCTAATAATCTGAGCATAGTACTTGATGTTAGCCGCGGACCCGACGAGACCGAGGAGGTCTGAGAGGTACGACGCTCCGCCAATCTGATCGAACACTTTTTTATTTCTAAGGAGCGCAGACACTGTGAGAATGTCTACTGGCTCTTTAGTGTTAACAAGCTCTTCGATGGCTTCATAGATTATCTGATGTTTAACAGCATAGAAACTCTTAGCATTAAGCATATCTGAAATATCAAAGAATGCATCAGAGGAGAGGAGGAGTGATCCTAGTAATGCTTTTTCAGATTCTAAATCTTGAGGAGGCACGCGTGAGCCAGAGAAAGGGTTCTCTGTAGCTTCTGCTTTATCATACCCGGAGTAGCTTCGCTTTTTGTAAGACTTAGTTTTTGAAGATCCTTGTAGTTGGCTAAGTGGTAACATGTCTAAGAGTGTACAAAAAAGAAGCCTCTAGACACAAATGAAAATGAACTGTCTCGTGGTGCTTTTATGGGGAGAGTGTGGATAACCAGATAATTATCAGGAGCCCTTTATATCTTCACCACTTCTTGTCCGTCTGGCGAGTCTTTTACAATATACCCAAGTTTACGTATTTCATCTCGCAGACGATCAGACTCAGAGAAGTCCTTGTCCTTTCGAGAAATCAGTCTTTTGTCTAACAGCTCTACCACTTCCTTCGGAAGATGGAGTACTTCTTCTTTTAGTTTTTCTAGACCGAGTCCGAGAAGCTCGTTCATCTCGAGCAGGGTAGCGGCAAGATCAGCATCGTTTCCTTGTTCTTCTTTTATCATTTTCCACATGTGCGCGATTGCTTCTGAAGTATTACAGTCATCTCGAAGTGCTTCTAGGAATGGTTCCAGGTAGGTCTCTAAGATGTTACCTTTCAGGTGGCTTCCGCGAAGTATGTGGTCGGTAAGCTTTTTGTATGCAACCTTTACTGCGTCTAATGCTTCGTAGGTGAACGTGAGCTCTTTTCTATAATGAGCAGTGAGAATGAAGTATCGGTATATCTGAGGAGAGTAGCCCTTCTTTATGAGACTTTCCAATGTAAGAAAGTCGTTACTTGATTTTGACATCTTGCCTGTTTTGTCCTGGAGGAAGTTAACATGCATCCAGTAGTTCACATACTTGTTGCCTGTTGCGCACTCACTCTGGGCTATCTCGTTAGTGTGGTGCACCTTAATATGATCTATGCCGCCTGTATGAATATCGAAATGTTCCCCGAGATACTTCATCGACATTGCAGAACATTCAATATGCCAGCCAGGGAAGCCACGACCCCATGGAGAATCCCATTCCATCTGGCGCTTCTCATTTTCAGGTGAAAACTTCCACAGTGCAAAGTCTGAAGGTGAATGTTTATTTTTATTTTCTTCAACACGCGCACCGGACTTTAATCCTTCCAGGTCAAGTTGTGCCAGGTCCCTATACCCCTCAAACTTTTCTGTGTCGAAATAAATACCGTCATCTTCAATTGTGTAAGTGTATCCTTTTTCTTCTAATGAAGTGATGAGTGCAATCTGTTCAGATATGTGGTCGGTTGCCCTCGGGAATGTGTAGGTAGAGATGGGAATGTTAAGTGCTTCCAAGTCCTTCTTAAATGCTTCTTCATAAAACAGTGCGACCTCCCATGCAGTTTTACCCTCTCTCCTTGAACCCTTTTCTAGTTTATCTTCACCGTTATCTCCGTCATCAGTTAAGTGTCCGACATCAGTGATATTGATAATATGCTTTACCTCGTATCCTGAATAGCTAAGCATTCTTCTGAGAGTGTCTGCGAAGATGTATGCACGCAGGTTACCAATGTGCGCGAAGTGGTAGACGGTTGGTCCACACGAGTAAATGTGCACTTTGTCCTCATGAATCGGTGTGAAGAGTTCGGTTTTCTTTGACGCTGTATTATAAAGGTGAATTGGAGAATGCATATGAAAATAAATATCCCTTTTATTCTATCACAGAGATTGTATACTGAGTTCTTATGAATAGACTAGAAGATATAAAACATCACATTACTTTAAATAGCAAAAATACTCTCACGAAACGCTTTGCTCTTAAAAGTGTTGCTATTGGGACTGGGATTTTCGCCATTTTTGTGACTGGGTTCTTGGTGGGGAATGGGATGAGTACAAAAGCAGAAGCATCTCTAGTTAACTATGATTCAGAGCTTTTTAAATCAGTGCGTATGCAGCTTGATAACAAGTTTGTCTTTTGGAAGTCGTCTTCCACACTTCCGACAGCGCAAGAGCTCGAGTACGGTGTTATTCGTGGTTATGTAGACAGCTTCAAGGACCCATACACGGTATTTATGCCACCAAAGGAAGCAAAGAGCTTTGCAGAAAACGTAAAGGGGTCATTCGGTGGTGTCGGTATGACTGTCGGCATGAAGGAAGGGAATATTGTTGTTATCGCGCCACTTAAGGATTCTCCTGCGATGAAGGCTGGTATTAAAGCTGGAGATATTATTACTGCAGTTGATAAGAAAAGTGTTATAGGTATGACATCCGAAGAAGCGGTGACCTATATAAGGGGTGAGCTTGATACGCCGGTTACAATTACTGTTCTTCATGCAGATGCAAAAGCTACGAATGATATCACTATTGTACGAAAAGAGATTAAGATTCCAACTATTGATACCGAGAAGAAAGGTGGTGTGTTCGTCCTTAGGCTCTACAACTTCTCTTCGGAGTCACCAGATTTGTTCCGTAACGCAATGAACGACTTCATTCAATCTGGCCTCTCTAAGCTTGTAATAGATCTACGTGGTAATCCCGGGGGGTATCTGGAAGCAGCTGTAAATATGGCAAGCTATTTCCTTCGAGACGGTCAAGTGGTGGTGTCTGAGAAGCAAGGTAAAGCTGAGAATCAAATTAACCATAGAAGTACAGGCATAATCGGTATCCCAGGAGGAATTACAACGGTAGTACTCGTTGACGGTGGTTCTGCTTCAGCTTCTGAGATTTTAGCAGGAGCACTTAAAGATCACGGTATCGCTAAGATTGTGGGCACAAAGACATTCGGTAAAGGTTCAGTTCAGGAGCTCATTAACTTAGATGGCGGAGCATCACTTAAGGTCACAATTGCGAAATGGTTCACTCCTAACGGTGTTAACATCTCTGAGCATGGAATCACGCCAGACTTTGAGGTTCAGGCGACCACCACACTTAAAATGAAAGACGGAACAATAAGAGATGTTCAGCTAGAAAAAGCTATCGAAGTATTGAATAAGAAATAGAGCAGAAGACATCTGATAGTAGACAGCGGTCTTAAAGACCTTTTGCGTGAGATAGGGGTCTGTGAGAGTATGTTATAATCACATCACTATGAAAGTAATACTCTTGAAAGATATGGCCAAGCTGGGGAAGCGTGGAGAGGTAAAAGAAGTCTCAGATGCGTATGGGATGAATGTGCTTATCAAAAAGGGGAATGGGGTTCTTGCTACGCCAGGTGAGCTTGCAAAATGGAAGGCTCTTGAAGAGAGTAAGCTTAGGAAAAAGGAGACAACTCTTAATACTTTCTATGCACTTGTTGAAGCTTTAAGATCAGCGAAAGTGCTTATTAAAGGTAAGAAGCGTGATGACAAAGGGCAGCTTTTTGCTACTATTCGAGAGGCTGACATAGCTGACGCGATCTTTGAAGCAGTTAATCTCTCTGTTGACCCAAAGCAAATAGTCTTCCCAAAGCCGATAAAGTCCGTAGGTGTACATGTTGCACAGATTAAACAGGGCGATAAAGTTTCAGACATTACTGTGGAAGTCGTTTAGCCCAGTTCTCAGTTTTAAGTTTTCAGATAGAAGATAAGAACAAAGAAAAGCGCGATCCGGAGGATCGCGCTTTTCTTTGTTGTGCTCTCTTACAACTGAGAACTAAAAACTTGTAACTGAATTTAGTCGATGTTAGCAATCTTCTTACGCTTGATGCTTCCATCTAGATGTTTCATTCTTCGTTCTGAGAAAGAAACTTTGCCTTCTTTGAGGGCAAAGAGGGTGTAATCCTTACCAAGACCAACGTTCTTTCCGGCCATGATTCGGGCACCTCTCTGGCGTACGATGATAGCTCCAGCTGATGCTGTTTCTCCAGCGTAAAGCTTAGTACCTAAGTACTTTGGCTTACTATCTGTTAGGTTTTTTGCCGAACCTGCGGCTTTACGGGTTGCCATAGTGTATAATTACTACAAGATTGTGGTATCTATTAGAATTCATAGTATACAAGATATTGTCAAAAATATCAATAGAAGGCTATCTTTTTATGATATTCTCGCGCTTCTCGTTTTAGTCTTACTCCTTTTTATCCTGACATTTGCTATTAAAGCTGGAGTAGAACCAACAACAGTTTCTTATGAAGAAGGGGCAGATGATTCAGCTTCTTTAGACACTGTGCCATCAGCTATTTTCGCAAGTGTTTCTGGAAAAACCTACACCTATTCATGGTGTAAAGGTGCAAGCAGAATAAAAGAATCTAATAAAGTATATTTTTCTTCTGAAACCGAGGCAAAAAGTACAGATAGAAGGTTGTCGAAATTGTGTCAAAGATAACTAATTTTATTGTGAGTTTGGCTAGGAGCTATATGCCTAAGCTGTAAAAATAGCAAAGAAAAAACAGAACTATGTGCATAATAAAAAAGGTCCACCAACGCCCGGAGGTGGTGGTGGACTAACTGACCGCTTGTCATGGTTTACTCATGCTGCGCAACCCAAGGTTGCGCGGGCGGGCAGATGAGAGGGAGGAGGATCCTCTCAAAAATAATTCTATAGTATAAAATGACTTTATCAAACTGACGGTAGCACAGCTTAGTTATCCACGGCCAGCAACTTGCACAGCACACACGAGCTGTATACTTTTACTATATGGCAAAAAAAGAACAACACGGGAACAGAGAAACCAAAAAACCAAAGAAGGTGGCGAAGAAGTAGTAACCAAGGTTAATGGTTACTTGTAATTAGTAAAGCGAGCGAAGCCTACGGCTTCGCTCGCTTGTCATTTATCCTTATACAAAATTGGAATGAAAAAATCCAGCGCCGGCGTGGTGCCATTGCTGGATTCCTGATGAGTGCTTGCGCACCTATCAGGTTGCAGTAGTTCTTGTCTTGTGCCAGACACGGAGAGTCACGAGCATCCCGATGACGCTGAGCATGATGAGGGCCCATGCGACAGTGTTGTCTTCATAGACGATGTCGACCCTGCGCAGCACAACGAAGCATTCGAGTGCGAGCTGCGCCCCCAAAAAGAAGAGGACGTAGAGGGCGAATGCGCCCATCGTGAATGCGTTTTGCCACTTCATGACGAATATCCGAAGAACGGATGGTAGCCAGAGAAGTGTGCCGCCGGTCATTCCCAGCATGTAGACAAGCAGGATGATCCAGTAGGACTGCTTTTGTCCGACGTGTTCATCGAGCAAGATGCCCACGTTAATCCCCGCCAGGTGGTAGCAGATCAGCAGGAATGCTGCGGGTGCTGAGAGAATCAGTCCCCACAGTACCGTTACGCTGAAGACCTTGGAGGTGTTTTTCCTCCAGAAAGTCGCATAAGAATTTTCCATGGTGATGGTTCCTTAGGTGTTGGCCTTCTTCAGGCGGGTGTGGTGGATGATGGTGACCAGGACCATGAAGACTGTGATCACGATACCAGCTAGCTTGGTAAGCGCCAACTCAAAAGGTTTGAGTGACATAGGGGCTTCGCTCAATGCGAATGCTGCCACGATGCTTGCGAGGCAGGCGAACGCAATGCGGTTGTCCGCAGTCCAGTAGGCCTGGTAGAACTCAGCGACGAATTTCACCGCCTTTTCATATTTGGCAACAAGGCGAATGGCGAGTTTCCTCTTTTTTGGAAGGAAGTTCGTCACATCAATGCGCAGAGGCACCGTGAACTTGTAGTTCATGGTGCAGAGGCAGAGAAGGAAAGGACCGGCCCAGATACCGACGATGGCTGCCCAGCCGCGGACCCAGGTGAGCTGATGACTGTCGCCCGGCATCAAGATGACCAGAAATGCGACAAAGAGGGCGATCGGCGTCACGAGAATGCCAATGGCGAAGAACGATTTCATGATAGCCGGCATGGAAAACTCCTTAAGTTGTTGAGGTTTGTGAGACGGGAAGACTGACAATGAGCTAGAAATAGCCTTTTGCTATTATACACTAGTTATATAGTTTTGTCAATATGTACAAAAGTTATAAATATTGTAAGAAATGCCATTAATAAAGGCTTTTTTATAGTTCTTCCACTGGTAATTATGAGTTTTTGGCTATATAATAGATCGTATCATGCAATTAACACCTCGACTAAACGAGGCGATTAAGCTCTCGTCTCATTTGCACCGTAATCAGAATAGAAAAGACGAATATAATACCCCGTATGTTAGTCACCTTTATTCAGTTGCTGCACTCATCTCGTCTGCAACTGACGATGAGGATATTATTATCGCTGGCCTTATGCACGACTCTTTGGAAGATGTTCCTCACTATGCGTACGACGATTTAGTTAAAGACTTTGGTGAAAGGGTGGCGCAGATAGTTCTCCATGTCACAGAGCCGCTTGATGCCAACAAAGGAGAAGATGAGCAGTTGCCATGGCTTGAGAGAAAGCAAGCATATCTCAACGTCTTATGCGAAGGAGGCGTAGAAAGTGCCGCAGTCTCAGCTGCGGACAAGATACACAACACAGAGAGTTTTATTTTGGATATGAAAAAAGATGGAGAGGCATTTACTTCTAGATTCCCGTCGAGTCTGCGTAATAAAGTCTGGTTCCATGAACAAGTGCTTACTATCATTAGAGAAAAGTTAGGTGAAGATCACCCCCTTGTCGTTCGCCTTATTACTTGCACTGAAGAGTTTAAACAACTAGTAACTACATCCTAACTTCCTAACGAAGAACCCCTAACCGCATTTTATGGAAACCTACATCTCTATCATCATCTCACTGTTTATTATCGAAGTACTACTATCTGTCGATAATGCGCTCGTTAACGCAACACTTGCTGAGTCACTGCCTGAGGAGAAGCGCAAAAAAGCGATTCGCATTGGTATCTTACTCGGAGCACTCTTTAGAGTCATTGCGCTCTTCCTCGTAGCCATCATCATTCAGAATGTTTGGCTCAAGGTCCTTGGAGGGCTCTACCTCATCTATCTAGCAGTTGTTCATTTAGGAAAGGTGGTGACAGAAGAAGGCAAAACTCTTACACCAAAGACAACCTATAGAGCAGTTATCTTTCAGATAGCGCTCGCTGATATTGTTTTTAGTATTGATAATGTTATTTCTGCTGTGAGCTTTTCAGAGAATATTTATATAGTGATGCTCGGTGTAGGTATCGGTGTAGTCTCGATGCTTTTCATCACGCCAATCCTTTCAAAACTCATTCACAAGTATAAAGGGATGCCTCAAGCGGCGTACGCTATTGTCGGGTTTGTAGGTCTTGCACTCCTTATTGAGACGCTTACTCATACACATATTAGTGAAATAATTAAATTCGCAGTCGTGCTTTCTATCGCCCTCTTCACTGTCTGGTATGAGCATAGTGCCGTACTAAGAAAGCTTAGTAATCCAATTCTTAAAAGTGCTCAGTATATTATCGCTATACCACTAGATATTGCATATGCAATAAGGGATGTTCTCGTGAGAGTTTTTAAGAGGGTATAGTTACTTTTATATACAATGTTTGAACCCCAGCTGTGAGGCTGGGGTAGTTATGGGATTTTTGGTCCCCGGTATTTCTTTATCGGCTCGACACAAGCGAGGAGCTCGTAGAGGAGTACGATAAAGCTGGCAACGGCGAGGATGACGAAGCGGTCGAATTCACTCTGCGTGTCTCGGTTGCCGTAGAGGGCTAGTGCAGCAAAGGTGAACATGAAAAAATTTACAAGTGGCAACAACCGGAAAAAGGAACCTGTCATTCCTTGCCGACTGTGCACACCCTGTTCGTTTTTGGTCATTCTCAAACATTTTCTGGAGCGCCAGAGTCTGCTCTCTGTAACCCCATATGACTGAGAATATCATAGCAAACCAAAGTAACTCTCCTGCTAGAAAGAGAGACGGCAGCACCAGAAAGGCTAGCGGCAGGGTGTACCACCATGTAGCTAAGCTTGTTCCAAACACGAGGAAGTCGTGTGACAGTGGTGTAAAGAGCTCAAGTTGTCGCACCAGCCAAGAACTCGTGACTATCATCACGGAATCAACTTTTTTAAACACGGTATTCTCCCGATTGTTTAACTACAATAAAACTACATTAACATTTTAAGAACGTCAAGGTGTCGTATACTAGAGAAATGAAAACAAGAGGAGAAGAAAAGCTCGACTATAATAAGTTATTTGATAAGCGGTACGAGTGGTTAAATGATGCACAGAAAAAGGCGGTAGATACAATAGAGGGGCCAGTGATGGTGATCGCAGGACCAGGGAGTGGAAAGACCGAGCTCTTATCTTTGCGTGTCGGTAATATCCTGCGCAATGGTAATGCCCGTGCGTCGAACATTCTCTGTCTCACCTTTACCGAAACTGCAGCAAAAAATATGCGAGAGCGTCTCGAGTCACTCATCGGGCCGGATGCGTTTCGTGTCGCTATCTACACCTTCCATTCTTTTTGTACGGACATCATCGGGCGATACCCAGAATACTTTTTTGATCACATTACGTTTAAGCCGGCAAGTGACCTCACACAAAGTGAGATACTAGAAGACATCTTTAAGCGACTGCCACATAAACATATTTTAGGTGCATACCACCCTGAGCGTGGGTATGCGTATCTGAAAGAGTGTCAGGTGAGGATAAAAGATATTAAGAAAGGAGGCCTAACGCCCACGAGATTCAAGGAGATATTAGATGAGAACGCTAAGAGTTATGATGCACTTCATAAAGTGCTCGATGAACACCTCCCAGAGCGTATCGGGAAGGATTCTCTCGTTGCATTCCAAAACATGAAAGACGCGTTCCTTAAAATTAATACCAATCTCTCTTGTGTGCTCGCAGCGAGCGTGGAGTCAGCTATAGGTGAAGCTGACGTGAAGGAGAAGAGTACCCCACTCTCCGAATGGAAGAGTGACTACACCGGAAAAGACGAGAATGGTGTACGTGCTCTTAAGGAGTATCTTGCGCTTCCTAAGCTTTATGCTCTAGCGGACGTGTATGAGAAGTACCAGAAGGCGCTCTATGATCTAGGTGTCTTTGATTATGAAGATATGATACTCCAGGTAGTTGAGGCGCTCTCTAAGAGTGAGACATTACGCACTGAGCTCGAAGAACAGTATCACTATATTATGGTGGACGAATTTCAAGACACGAACAACGCTCAACTCTCACTCGTGAAGGCTCTCTCGAGCAATGAGGTACATGAGGGGCGTGCTAATGTGTGCGTCGTAGGGGATGACGACCAAGCCATCTATAAGTTCCAAGGAGCCGAGATTTCGAATATCCATTCGTTCAGAGAGTTGTACAAAGATGTAGAAGTTGTGGTCCTCACCGAGAACTATCGTTCGACACAGGAGATACTGGACTTTGCTCGTGTCATTGTTACCCAAGGGGTGAACCGTCTCGAGAATCACTATAAAGAAATACGAAAAGATCTCGTCGCTAAAAATAAGAAGATAGAGAAGGGAAGTATCTATACGTACTCCTTTAGAACAGAAGAAGAGGAGTATGTGTATGTTTCAAAAGAAATACGTAAGCTTCTAGCTGGGGGCGTAGAAGCAAAAGAAATAGCAGTGATTAGTCGTGAACACAAAGGACTTACAACGCTTCTCCCGTATCTCGATAACGAGCGTGTGCCATATACCTACACCAGAAAAGAAAACGTTTTTGACGAGCAACATGTGCGTGAGCTCATCACACTCTGTAGGTTTTTATCAAGTGTTGGCAATGTGCATGACGTACAAGATGAGTTACTCCCTGAGATACTTTCATTTTCGTTTTGGGGATTTGATCGTGTAACCATCTGGAAGATAGCAGAAGAGGCGAAGCGTGAACATATCTCGTGGCTCGCAGCTATGCATGCATCTCAGGATGAGAAGGTGAGGGACGTTGCACAGTTTCTGACAGAGCTTGGTGTGCTTGCTGAGACAACGCCACTTGAGATATTGCTCGATACTTTGATTGGCAGTAAAGATATGCCACTAACGAGCGTGGATGAGCAGGAAGACTTTATGTCGTACGGTGCACTCACACTTACCACTTTATTTACATCGCCATATAAGACGCATTATTTTGGTGAAGACGTACTTAAACATTCTCCAAGTAAGTATATTCATTTTTTGTCGTCACTGCGTGTGTTCATGCGAGCGCTTCGTGAATGGCGAGGGGGTGAGGTGATTAAGGCGCGTGACGTGGGAGACTTCGTTGATATGCACGTGGCATATAACATCCCACTTACTAATTCGACACCATTTGCACACAATGAAAACTCAGTCGAGCTCCTTACGTCTCATGGCGCTAAAGGGCTTGAGTTTGCTTATGTATTTATTATTTCACTTAACGACTCGGTATGGGCTGGAAGTAGACGAGGGAGTAAAATTAGCTTCCCGAGTAATCTCCCACTGGCGAGTGCTGGTGACAACGAGGATGACTTCATACGACTTCTCTATGTGGCACTCACTCGTGCGCGACACACACTCTACTTAACACATCACGAGAGTCTTCTCAGATATTTACAGCACGAGTCACTGCCTAAGGCTGAAGTAAAAGAAATGGGGGAGTCAGCGCTTCACATAGCTGCGGGTCTCTCGCCGTATCATGCCCCACCGTTTGCCAAGGATGAACATGCCCTTCTTAAAAAAGTAATTGAAGGGTATATGCTCTCACCAACACACTTGAGTAATTTTCTAGACGTTACGAAGGGTGGTCCAATAAAGTTTCTGGAACAAAACATTTTACGTTTCCCACAGTCAAAGACCCCAAGCGGTGTGTACGGCTCCGCGATACATAAAGCTCTCGAAGAAGGACAGGTGTTTAGTACGAAGATGAAGAAGATCCCAGAGCTATCCATGTTGCTCGACGTATTTAGACGGGAACTAAAATATGGAAGATTATTGCAACACGAAGAAGATAAGTTACGAGATCGCGGCGAGAAGGTGCTTGAAAGATACTATGAACTTGCGAAGAACTCTTTTGATGGGAATGCAATAGTAGAAGCTAACTTTGCGCATGATTCTGTCGTCATAGACGGAGCGCACATTACCGGGAAGATAGATAAGATGGTCGAAGTTGAAAAGAAGATGTTTTCTGTGGTTGATTTAAAAACTGGCAAAGGATTCTCTTCATTTGAAGAACCAAAACTTACAGACTATGACGAAATTAAATTACATCATTACAGGCACCAGCTTCTTTTTTATAAACTACTTATTGAGAACTCACGAAGCTATGAGGGTGCGAGTGTGAAAGATGGGTCACTTGAATTCGTTGAAGAAGAAGTAGAGGGGAAGGTGCAGACGCTTACACTCGACTTTTCTACGACTAGAGAGGAAGAGAGACGATTACGAAACCTTGTTGCTATTGTCTACCAGAAAATTGTTTCGCTTGATTTTCCTGATGTGAGTGAGTATGAAGAAAATCTAGAGGGTATACAAAAGTTTGAAGAAGACTTGTTGTTGGGTAAAGTGTAATACCGTGTTGGCGGCAAAGGAAGAGGTCCGTCAACCCTAAGAGGGTGACGGACCTATCGACCGGACGAATCCGGGTGGAGCTTGACGAGTACGGTACTCACCAATCGATCTGGTTGCCCACGAAGAGCGGCACGCAAGGAAGAGGTATCAATGTTCCCGAGCGTTTCGAGCGAAACGACTTTATAGGAGGCGAGTTTCCTCAGGACTGTGTTGCTCAGCTTAAGGAGTGTAAGTGGTGTACATGTGTTTCTACTCCCCTTGATCTTCTTTATGTGACGCTTTACGTTCCTGAGCATTCTTCTCCAGTAGGTGCGTTTGCTTTCCTCACTACGGTCGGCAGCTTTAGGAAGCCCTTCGAGTAGCTCCTCCAGTTTGGCGATCCTCGATAGGAGTGGTCGCCTTGAGACGGTTGGTGACGTCATGCGGGTCTCCTTTTAAGGGTCAAAGTATATCCTACACCACAACTGCCACACGGTCTAGAATTACTCTGATATACTTTATCTTATTGTATGCCAGACAAGTACACTTCCACCTGGGTCTCACACTCTTCGATGGGGGATTATCTCAAATGCCCGAGACTCTACTATCTTCATAATGTCTACAAGGACCCTAAGACTGGGCGCAAGATGACAACAGTCTCACCGTACATGTCTTTAGGAATAGCTGTACATAATGTTGTAGAGGGCTTAGGTGATTACCCTTCCGAAGAGAGAATGAATCGTGATCTTAAAAAATGGTTTAACGAAGAGTGGGAGAAGGTCTCAGGTAAGAAAGGGGGGTTTATGAGTCCTGAGGAAGAGAAGCTCTTCAAAGAAAGAGGAGAGAAGATGATTGAGACTGTTGCGAAGAACCCTAGATTTCTTACTAATAAACGCATTAAACTTCCACGTAACGAAATGCCGTGCAATTTTTATTTATCTGAAGATGAGAACATAATTCTTAACGGATTAGTTGACTGGATAGAATATCTTCCAGATGACAGTCTGCATATTGTCGATTTTAAGACAGGTAAAAACGAAGAGAAAGACTCATCTTTACAAATGCCTATTTATCTACTCTTGTGTCACGCCCTCCAAAAAAGAAAAGTATCAAAAGCGAGCTACTGGTATCTTGAGACAGACACCTTAACCAACAAGGAACTCCTATCTTACGAAGAAGCATATAAAGCTGTCTATGATGTTGCGATACAAGTAAAAAGAGCTCGTGACCTAAAGTCTTTTAGTTGCTCAAACGGAGAGACGGGCTGTGTTCACTGTAGACCATACGAGGATATCCTTCGCTTTAAGAAAGGCGAAGATGTCCCTATTGAGTACATTGGGGTGGGAGGTTTTAATCAAGACATATACTTTTTTCTAAAGTAGGTTCTGTAAAGTTACTTTAGATACCTTTCCTGGATGCTATACTAGTAAGCATATGACAATTTTTGGAAAAACAATCGTAGCTATCTTACTCATTGGTGGTGTAGGTGGTGGTGTTTTTTATGCAACTAATTTTATGAAGAATGATGTTCCAATTGAAACTGAGTTAATGACACAGAGTGATGTCTCAACTGCAACTTCAGAAATGACCAGAGGAGAGGAGGTTGAGGGTAAGGTTTTCACTAATAAGGATATGTCTTTTCAAGAGCTCATGAAGAAGACCGGGTCCTATGAATGTACAGTGAAGCAGGCGGTAATGGGTGTAACTACAGAAGGCAAGGTATCAATAAAGGGCGAAAAGGTGAGCGCTGCGTTCTCTAGTACTGTTTCAGGTAAGGTTTATGAAACCTCTATGATTACAAAAGATGGATATGTATATACCTGGTCTAGTATGACACCTACAGCTGGCATTAAAACAAGAGTTCCTACAACTGCTGGACAGGGAGCCACCACCACCGCTTTTTCTGCATCATATGCATGGGATGGGAAAGACATTGGTTCTTATTCATGCGTCGTTGCGAATATATCCGAAAGTGTCTTTGATGTTCCTGCTTCAATTACGTTTACTGAGGTTGGCCAGTAGTAGTTATTAGTAAAATTCAGTATGACTAGTAAAGACGAAGTGTTTATATACGGCAAGCATCCAGTAACTGAAGCTCTCAGAGCCCCTGGGAGTAATCGCGCTATTTGTGAGCTCTATATAACCAAGCAAAGAGAAGGAGAAGTTGACTTTATGAGTTCTGTTCAGAGTTCCAATATAAAGTACCACAAGGTTACCGAAGAGGAAATCGAGAGTAAGGTTGGGCGCGGTGCAGTGCATCAGGGTGTGTGTGCCCTTGTGGACACGAGCGACTTGTACATATCACTGGAAGAGTATCTTTCTCATGAAAAGAAGGAGAACCCATGCCTTGTGTTACTCGATGAACTAGAGGATCCTCATAATGTAGGAGCGATCATTCGTTCCGCGGTTGCGTTCGGAGCAAGCGGAATTCTTCTCCCTAGCCATGGACAGGTGCATGTTACAGGAACTGTAGCGAAGACTTCTGCTGGAACTATTTTTTCTATTCCACTTATCAAGATCGGTAACGTTAATACAACCCTAAGAGATTTGAAAGAAAAAGGGTATTGGACGTATGCCCTCACCGGAAGTGGAGATACTTCTCTACATCAGGCAAAGTTTGATAGTCCGTCAGTCATTATCATAGGCAGCGAAGGAAAAGGTGTAAGAGAAAAGACTGAGGAGTTGAGTGACTTTAGACTCTCTATTCCGATTAGTGATAAATGTGAGTCGCTCAACGCGTCAAACGCGGTGGCTGTAACACTGTATGAGTGGGCGAAACAACAAAAAGATAGCAGTTAGTTACAGGTCACTGGTTATTAGTGATTAGTAAAACAGCGAAGCCTTTGGCTTCGCTGTTTTACTTTTGATATACTCTTCTTTACTATGATAATCGATGTACGAACAGAAGAAGAATTTAATGATGGCCACGTAGAAGGGGCGACCAATATATCCGTAGCAGATATAGGTACCGCAAAACTCTCTATTGATTTTGAGGAAAAAGTCGAAGTGTATTGTGCATCTGGTGCCCGCGCGCTCGCTGCAAAAGAAATTCTAGAAAAGAGAGGGTTCACGAACGTTGACCTCTATAATGACGGGAAGTATTTAGGATAGACAATATAATTGTGCACATAAATAATACGTATTATTTCTAATTCTGTAAAGAGATACTACTTTATTGCGTACGTGATAGAATACGCACATGTTACAGCGATTCCTTCAAGGTTTTTCGAATGATATTGGGATAGATTTGGGCACAGCTAACACCCTCGTTTACTTGCGTGGAAGAGGAATAGTTATTGATGAACCATCTGTAGTTGCACTTAACCAAAAGACTAACCGTGTCGTTGCGGTTGGTATTGAAGCTAAGAATATGATGGGAAGAACTCCGTCACACATTCGTATTGTTCGTCCGCTCGTTGATGGTGTGATTTCAGACTATGAGGTGACAGAAGAAATGTTAAGTTACCTCATTAACAAAGCCAATAATATTGATCGTAAGATATTTCGTCCTCGTGTAGTTATAGGTATTCCAGTTGGTGTAACGAACGTAGAGATGCGTGCAGTGTATGATGCGGCTAAGTCAGCTGGAGCGAGTAAAATTTATATCGTAGAAGAACCAATGGCTGCAGCAATTGGTGTACATATGCCAATACATGAGCCTGTAGGGAATATGATAGTCGATATCGGTGGTGGAACAACAGACATCGCCGTCATCGCACTCTCAGGGGTCGTGCGCTCAAAGAGTCTCAAAGTTGCAGGTGACAAGCTCACGGAAGATATTATTGCGTACATGCGTGACGAGTTTAAGATGTTAATTGGAGAGAAAACCGGTGAACACATTAAGCAGACAATAGGATCTGCTCTTCCGGGTGAGGAGGGTGAAGAGTTAAGTATTAAAGGGCGAGACCTTGTAACTGGGCTACCTCGTGAAGCGGTGATAACTGATACTGACATACGTGACGCCATGGATTCTTCTATTGCGCAGCTTGTCGACTCTATTAGAGAAGTACTCGAAACTACACCCCCTGAAGTGCTCTCAGATATTATGCAAAAAGGAATGACACTCGCTGGAGGAGGCGCACTTATTAAACACTTACCTCAACTACTTGAAATGCAACTTAAAGTTCCAGTGACAGTTGCAGACGATCCATTAACAGCAGTTGCTCGCGGGACTGGTATAATCTTAGAAGACATCGACTTATATAAAGATGTTTTAGTAGAAAACACGGATGACATATCTTTTAGATAGAAGTAACAGAAGAGGAGGAAAAGCTGCCCCAGTATTCTTGGCGGTGCTTTTTTTTGTTATTGTTTTTTTCTGGCCGAGTATTCAATCTACCGTCTACAAAACTACAGAGCCCGTTACTAAGAGAGTATTTGAGCTTATTGGTGGGGTGCATATTATCCCTGAATTTATGAGGATATATTTTTCTTCACGCTCATCACTGCAACAACAACAACAACTTTTACAAAGCCGAGTTGAGACTCTTGAGAATCATATTGCCGAACAAGATATTCGCTTAAGGGAAATGTACTCACTTTTCACTGATGCCCCGTCTACAAAGCAAGACTATTCTATTCCAGTTGTAGCCTCCTCGCTTGCTCAAGATGTAACACGAGTTTACGCAACTCTCATTTTATCCAAAGGGTTCGGTGAAGGGGTTGAAGTTGGGAACAAAGTATACCTGAGAGGGAGGCAGATAGTTTGTATTATTAAAGATGTGTATGCCAAGACTTCACAATGTAAACTTTTTTCTGGTTTCGGCAATACAGTAGAAGGAGTTACTGCTTCTTCCTCGGTTACTATCACTCTAGAGGGTAGAGGTGGTCACTATATTGCTAATATTATGAGAGATACAAATGTGTTTGTTGGTGAAAAAGTGCTCCTAAGAGAGGACCAGTCTTTTGTTCTCGGAGAAGTTGCGGAAGTTTTTAATAATGATCAAGATACATCATGGCATCTTCTTATTCGTGGAGCGTATAATCCGTCTGCGTCATCCATGTACTATATTGAAAAGTCTATTTAGTATGCCGGCACGATATATTCTATTTTCAATTTTGACATTTGTCGCACTAGTCGTTGATAGTGTTTTCGCTATAGGAAGATACCCAATCCTTACAATTTTCGTCTGTGCTATAGTACTTATATATGAACTTGTTTCGCCTTTTATCTACTCGTCGCGCTAGAAAAGCTGCGTCATACGAAATTGACCCCGAGGATGTTTTTCTTGATTCGGAAAACCTTTCAGCTCTCGATACAGACCAACTACAAGGCCAACTAGAGAGACCTCTCCCTGTGCATGTTTTTTATGCAACAATCATAGTAACGCTTCTTTTGACGTTTGCTTTCTCTTACCGACTATTTTCTATGCAAGTTATAGATGGAGAGGTGTATCAAGAGAAATCAGATAATAATCACCTAAGAAGAATCCCACTCTTTGCCTTAAGAGGAACGATCTCAGACAGAAATGGGAAGATTCTCGCTTGGAACAGTTTAGCCTACAGTACTTCGACTGAGGTCGTCACAACTGATAAAGATATTCCAAAGAGACTCTATACAGAAACTAAAGGCTTCTCTCATCTGCTTGGGTACGTGAGTTACCCGAAGCGTGATCAGAGTGGGATTTTTTGGCAGGACGAGTACATAGGAAAAGATGGAGTAGAAAAATCGTACCAAGAACAATTAGCCGGTGTTAAGGGCGAGCGTATCATCGAAGTGACTGCGCTTAGAGAGATAGAAGCACAGAACGTGGTTGTTTATCCGACAAATGGAGAGAATCTAGTCTTGTCTATAGACAAAGATGTTCAAGCGAAACTCTATGAAAGTATAGAGTCTCTCGCAAAAGAAGTTGGTTTTACAGGTGGTGCTGGTGTTATCATGGATGTCAGAAATGGAGAGATACTAGCGGTTACTAGTTATCCAGAATACAGTAATACCCTTATTACTAACGCTGTAACTAAAGAGGAGAAAGCAAGAGTTGGAGAGGAGCTTGTCGATAAAAGGCAGAAGTTCTTGGATAGAGCTGTGAGTGGGCTCTTTGTGCCTGGGTCTACGGTTAAACCATTCTTTGCGTACGCAGCTCTTGAGGAGGGTATTATTGATCCTGAGACTAGTATTTATAGTTCTGGTGCGCTAGTCATCGAAAATAAATATGGAGGACCCGACACCATTTTTAAAGATTGG
>JACCDG011818324.1_pt1 | contig 25763 bp, 48 predicted proteins | sample 7442471 | NCBI WGS metagenome assembly JACCDG01 (sample SAMN15323444, study PRJNA562643) | freshwater metagenome | isolation source: river surface water | place: USA:Blue River Watershed | collected 2017-08-17 | reverse complement strand
GCCAGCAGTTGTCCGGGAGCCCAACTGGCAAAGCCAAAACTGATGCGCTGTCTGCTGGGTAGATCACCGTCTTTGAGCTGCTGAAACATCGAGATATGGCTGGTAATGCTCCAGTGCTGATTTACCGGTATGGTATGTGAATTCTGCCACTCTGTGTCGTGCAGCATCCACACTGTCTGAGGGTTCACAGGACCACCCCAGAACATTTCTTGATCCCAATCTAGAGAGATATCCACGGGTGCCAAAATCTGGCTCAGCAAGTGATCAGTGGGTCTGTTTAGGCATAGGGCAAATGTACCCCCATCGTGATCGTGTGTGACCATCAGCACGGATCTACGGAATCTTGGGTCTGCGATCTGAGGGGGTGCTATGATTAGATCGCCGCCACAGAGTTCATAGTTGTCAGTCTTGATCACTGATTAACTCCAATCTGGCAGAGGGCCACCATACTTCTTGCCCTTGATCTTCTTTCCTCTGACTTTGACTCTCTCTGAGCCTACTTTGTGACTCTTGCCCCCGTCACGGCTACGATAGCCCTGCGACTTGCAAGAAGCCAGTTGACTAGCCCCCAACGCTGAATCGGGCTTGCCCGACTGACATAGATCGCGTGAAGCAGGCTCTTCGTCTAGATCCTGATCATCAGTAGAGCTACTGCCGCCAAACATTATGTCATCGTTGATGGGAAAGTCTAGATCCATGAACTCTTCGGGCAGTTCACCGGTGTCAATGATCCAATCCAACTGCTCTGCGGTAGGGTGTACTTTGAGCAAGACCTTGGCCGCTTCGTCGTGTGCTTCAGCATTGGGCCATATGTTGACATCATAGTGCTGCTGATACAGTTCTGCCACGGCCTGCATGACCTTGTGATAGTCTGTGGTGAATATGTTTTCTGTGATGATTTCTTGTATTTTCATACTAGCTGTGCAACTCCATAGACTGCGGTGACCAACAGTGTTTTCAGTTCAATGTCTGAGGCTTCTTCATCCAATCTGTCCATACGCACAAGATCACGCATGAGCTCTTGATATTCGCTGGGGCTGACGTCACCCTGATTCACTGCCTGTGTCATGGCCAGAGCGTACTCAGCTCTCTGAGCAGCCCAGGGTTGGCCACTCTGTGCAATTTTCTGTAGTGTTTCTATGCTCATTTAAAATCTCCCTAGGGTGGCTTCTGCGGCTCGACGTGCCTGTTCAACAACGATTTTCTTTTTGGTTTCGCAGTAGAAACGACTGCCCTCTTGATTCTGTGATCTCTGCTGCCATTCTGCCACAGTGTCTTGCAGGGGTCGGATCAGGGTCAATACGTCTGTTTGACGACGGCCCTTGCTCTGCGAATACAGTTCAAACCAACGTAGATCCTGTGCTAGTTGTCGGATCTGTGGTAACTGTGGCTGAGCGCAGTCTATGAGTTCTGCACGTAGTCTCACATCAATGATACGGGCACTTTGATTGTCATCCCAAAAACTGGGTATTTTACTCACTATGTTAGCACAGCCTGTGAGCAATGCTGTAGAGATGATAAGGACCAGATATTTCATATAGATATTTACTCAAAATGCGAGAAAAGGTTGACCCTCCTGATCAGTGGCAGTATACTAGAGATATGAAGATACAGGCCACAATAGACCTTGCAGCCGCAGGCTGGACCCCAGAGCGATTCACTGAAACATTTGGCTCCGACTGGCAGCGACTGCTAACAGATCAAGATCGCCCTAGATCATTAGAGAATCACACCCAAGGCTGGCTCACAGTGGGTAGAATCTCACGGATCTTAGGCGAACGTGAAATGCGTGATCAGGGCTACGATCAGCCCGGAGTATATGCCATCATCTGGGACCCAGACGGTGACGTAGACAATCCTATACTTTGGAATCGCACCATAGTGTTTGGAGAAACCACTCAGCCCGCTCACCGGCGACTGTACTCCCACGTGGGCGCACTCAGGGGACTGAGAACCAATACCTGGGACAAGTGGCAGGGACCACCCCGCGAGCGTATACAAGAACACTTCCAAACTACGGATGTTTTAGCCAGCCTTGATGATCTAAGACTGGTGTTCAAACCACACTGTAATCCAGATTGGTGTAGAGATCGAGAATACTCTGCACTGATGGAAACACAGTGTACTGCGCTGTACATAGCTCAGTGGGGCTACCCTCCGCCCGCTAACTCAAGAGATCTTCCAGATCAAACCTTGATCACTGAAGCTAGACTGTTATTGGATAAATTGGGCTACGAACAGAATTAACTGGCTGCGAAGCAGCGCCGCAGAGCGATTTTTTCCCGAAGCAAACATCACAGGTAGTCCAACTGTGGTTGACGTGATAAATCGGGATACTTTAATAGAAAGAATGACAGATACTCTGGGGGCACCCAAAAGTCTATGCAGTCCCCGCGTATGCTGATTGAGCCGCCCCAAAGCTGTACATCCAGCCATATGTCCTCTTCATCTACGAGACAGTGTGCAAACGCATAGTAACGATAGCAGTATAAACGACGTGGCTGACTTTCTAGTGTAGACATATCCAAGTAAACTCCTGACCGGTACAGCGAAATAACACCACAAACTGATCTAGGGTAACAGGCCATATGCCTAGGATCAGAGAATGATCCTGCACAAGTTCTAAATGGCGAAGATCAACACAGAGACTGTACATCCTAATATTTAAGTAAATAGTCAGTGATAAAGATCCTTATAGCTATATTAGCAGTGATCCTTACCCTAGGTCTAGGTGTGCTGATGATCTTAGCACAGCATTGGATCATATTTAGAAACGATGAATAACAGGCATGCGGGCCGCTAGAGGTGGACAATGACAACTTGGCTATTGGTATTTTGGTTGCAGTATCCAGATAATTTGGTAGAGCACAGTAAGTACAGCACAGAGCGTGAGTGCAGAGACGCAGAGCAGCTATGGACTAGACGCTTTAATATAGTTAAAAGCCGGCTGGTAGCAGAGTGTAGGGAGCGAAGACTATGAAATGGCTGGTGTTCTTTATATATTGGATCTCACTGGTCTACACAATGCGACAGGGTGATCTGTGGATGTGGTTGATACTGTTGCCTACATTCTTACTAGTGTACTCGTGGGCAGAAGAACAAGATGATTATACTGTGTGTACAGGCCCCGTTGCACGTGATCATTACGTAGAGTAAACTCTGGTAAAATCGCTCAGTAAGTGTGATTTACTGACCCCCTGAATGCGTATAGAGGTCTGTATAAGGGGGTGAGGGTGCAGAAAAGTAGCGAAAAGTGTGATATTGTGTGGAATTGTGTGACCATTTGAGCATAGCCTGTCATACCACCGATGATCGATTCTAGATCACAGTAAGATTCACTGTGACACCCCACGTTTTCCCATCATATTCTAGGTTTCTCACACTAGAGATCAGCGTCCTAGACCGTAAAAACTGCTGATTCACGGTGGCCCCGCTAAGGGGGATTCTTATATATACTGTATACAGGAGCGCGATCGTGACCAAACTCTGGGCTACACTGATCACAGACTACAGAGACAGTGTACCTTACTACACGGTCGTAGATCACAGAGATCAGATCTCTGTGATCACTACTAACTTATCCATCGCCCGTAGGTATCTGGCGCTCTGTGCTAGGGGATTAAGTTCACAACAGATACTACAGCTAGATCACTATATGGCCAAGGCCCCGGTGCGTAAAAAGACTCGTTAGCCCAATCGGATCTCTCTGAGTTGACAGGTTCAGAGATCTGCCTTATAATATACGTATGCTTAAGAAACGACTACTAAGCAAGGATCGATGGACTATGACACTACCAGATGAACGCTATCGTGCTGTACTAGCTGCGGAACGGCTGCTGAAGGATCTCTGTGATTCCAGCTCTACGCCACGAGTTCCTAGAGCTGTACGGGATCGCGCTCGTTCTGTGCTGCGTCATTATCCTTCAAAGTGGGACATGGATCGCGCAGCAACACTAGCTGATCATGTGTTTGAAACTAGGGATCCCGTGGATGATCTGCAGGAATTCTTGATCAAAGGTATAGAAAAACAGCAGAAATAAACAGCTTCGGGCCTCTAGCTCATGTTGGTTAGAGCAGCGGACTCATAATCCGTTGGTGCCGAGTTCGACTCTCGGGGGGCCCACCAGACAATCACGCCTTAGCTCAGTTGGATAGAGCAACAGCCTTCTAAGCTGTGGGTCAGGGGTTCGAATCCCTTAGGCGTGGCCAGTTTAGCTGCTGTAGCAGTGTGATGCGCAGCACAGCAGCATGCCCGGATGGTGAAATAGGTAGACACAAGAGACTTAAAATCTCTCGCTTTAACGAGCGTGCCGGTTCGATTCCGGCTCCGGGCACCATACAACAGCAGCAGCACAGCAGCAACTCCTGGGCGATCACAGCAGCACACAGCAGCAGCCCCTGAGCCAGCATGTCGCGATCCGGCTCGGGGTCGCGAATGGTCTGTAAGCACTGACTGACTGGCTGCAAAGGAGAGTGCCGCAGCAGGGGCCAATCTGTGGCATTTTGGCAACATTTTGGCTGCGATCATTTTGGTTGACAGGTCTGCTCTGGGGTGCTATACTATATGCATAGTGAAGGAGCGAACAGTGAGAGCTAAAAGATCAGATCGTAATCATATCATCTACCAGATCACTGGTCCAGATGGTGTCTACATTGGCGTTACTGCCAAGACAGAGTCAACTGTATTAAAGTCAGTTCGTGCTCGCATAGCCAAGCACTTCTACCGTGCCCAACGTGAAACTAAGTCGTGGGCTCTGTGCAGCCTGCTTCGAGGCTACGCCAGCAAGGACGATATCGATGTTCAGGTAGTTGAGATCGTGCGAGGCAAGCGTGAAGCACATGCTCGTGAGCGTGAACTGATCCGTGCGCTGAACCCATTCTACAACACTGACAAGAGAGGTGCCTGATGTGGTACGTATACGATAAGAGATCTTCAGCCATAGTAAAGAGCTACAAGACTCACCCTGCTGCACAGGCAGCGATCACCCGTGCTCATAAGAAGTACGTCAGGGCGTTTCCCTACGTGCCGGGCTCAAATGCGCACGAAGATGATCCCCTGTTCTGGATGGCTGCTGCTGACTCACAGTACTATCACATGATCATAGAGCAGAGAAAGACGGTAAGGAACCTTATGACGGGTCAAGAGGTGGAGATCTCAGTGAACACTCCCCGCGGCTGCGATCCCAGCTCAGAGCTCTACTGGTCGATGTAAAGGTTGACAGTTCTGAGCAGAGATCATATACTATGACTTCCGTTAAACAACTTAGGAGCGAAACTATGGAACAGAATCAGCGTGAGTACTTTATGCGTCGTTTGAACGAGATCGCACAGGAAAAGGTAGAAGCCAAAGCACGAGAACTGTTTGGTCCTACTGGCCGTCCTCAGCAACCCACGTGGGGTATGGTGTTTGAGGGCATCCGCTCAGGCGAGATCACCCTTAAAGAGGACAAGGTAGACTACACTGGTCCTTACCTCAATCCGCAAGATGTAGTGTGGCCTGCTATGGAAGCCAAGACAGAGGCACTTAAGGACTACCGCAACTCTGTGGAAGCAGAAAAGCAGCGAGCAATGGATGCTGTGATGCTGGACGCAGACGCACAGAAAGCCCTTACAGAGTTCCAGGGTATTTAAACTGTGGTTGACAGGGTCCGCGGACCCTGTTATACTCTAGGCTGTGTTTAACAAAAGGAGCGCGAAATGGGAACACGATCACGAGTAGCTGTCATGCACGGCGATGTCTGCAAATCAGTCTACTGTCACTACGATGGCTATCTAGACTGCACAGGCCGTATCCTGCTGGAACACTACGACTCAACCAAGGCTAACCAGCTGATCGCACGTGGCGACAACTCGGGTGTCAAAGAGACCGTTGAGGAAATGAACTTCTACGATGATCGCCCAGAGCAAGACGAAGATGTACAGGAGTTCGTTAACAGCACTCCCTGGGCAGTAGCACACACATTCGAAGAGTTCCTCGAGCAGGTTGAGAGTTGCTTTGGCGAGTATTACTATGTCATGCGGGACGGCGTGTGGTATGCGGGTGCCGTGTACAGTACCACAGGGCTGAAAAAGGCGGGTCTAGTGCCCCTCAAGGACGCGATCGCTGCTATAGACGCAGAGGAAGAAACCCTAGAAGGTTAAGGGTTATTACTCATAGGGGTTGACAACAGCCCCTATCTGTAATATACTAGAGGCTGTGTTAAACAAATAGGAGCGAAACGATGTATATCACATTCACTGAAGGCTGGTACAATATCAAGGGTCAACCCGTCAATGTGGGCGGTATGACCTTCAAACTTGTGGAAGACTACAAGGTCGCGAAGAGCGGCGAAGGCTATGTGACCGTAGAAGGTGGTGGTCAGCCCGGCTTCCCGGACCGTTCAATCCGTGTCCGTTGCCGCCAGGGTGCCTATGCGGTTGCGGGCTCTGCTAAACCAATTCCACAGGGAGTAAGTATGTTGACAGCACTAAAGAACAAAACAGTCAAAGGCACAGAAGTCACTGACTTCACACAGGTCAAGGTCTCTGACGAAGCTGTAGCACACGAGACTGATGAGCAGATCATCGAGCGTACTCGTCTGCGCTTTGAGATCCTCAAGGATATGACCAAAGCAGTCAAGCAGGGTGATGTTCGCGCTATGATCGTCACTGGCCCTCCGGGTGTGGGCAAATCCTTTGGCGTTGAAGAAGTACTGTCTAAGGACGATCTCTTTGACGTTATGGGTCAGCGCAAGCCCAAGTACGAGATCGTCAAGGGCGCGATGAGTGCCATTGGTCTGTACTCTAAGCTCTACAAGTATTCGGACGCCAAGAACATCCTTGTGTTCGATGACTGTGACTCAATCCTTTTGGACGACATCGCACTGAACATTCTCAAGGCCGCTTTGGATTCTAGCAAGAAGCGTACTATCTCGTGGAACACGGACTCGCGTATACTGCGTTCGGAAGGTATCCCGGACAAGTTTGAGTTTAAGGGTGGTGCTATCTTTATCACTAACTTGAAGTTCGAGAATGTGCGTTCTAAGAAACTGCAAGAGCACTTGGCCGCACTGGAGAGCCGTTGCCACTACATTGATCTGCGTATGGACACAGATCGTGAAAAGGTCTTGCGTATCAAGCAGATCGTCAAGGACGGTATGTTGGACTCTTACGAGCTGGAGCAGGTCGCCAAAGATGAGGTCGTGGACTTCATCATCGAGAACCGTGCAACTATGCGTGAGCTGAGCCTGCGTACTGTACTGAAAGTAGCGGATCTGCGCAAGAGCTTCCCTACTAACTGGCAGAACATGGCCAAGGTCACTGTTATGAAGGGTGCCTACTAATGATAGACATTCCTGTGCGTGACTGCCAGTACATTGGACCGGAGCAGGACCCCCGGCGGGGTCCCATCCACTACTGTGGAGCTGCGGTGATCACAGGCAAGAGCTACTGCGGTGATCACTATTGGTTGGTCTATAAACGAGGCACTGCTATCGCGGGCCGGAAACGAGAAAAGGCCATCGATGCCGAGATCGAGAGCCTCAAGCGCCAACAAGAGTTGGATGAAATGGAGAATTGAAATGGGTGATCTTATCAAACTGATCGTGTATGCTGTGTTGATCACAGCACTGATCGCTGCTGGGCCGCTGTTGGTGATCTGGTCGCTGAACACGCTGTTTCCAGCGCTGGCGATCCCCTACACCATGGGCACTTGGTTCGCTACCCTTATTTTGGGCGTGGCACTGAATCCTACAGTTCGGATAAAGAAAGACTAAAATGGTGAAATACAGTATTGCTCTGCTGCGGTGAATGCTGTAATATAGTAGGACGCTGAATAACAAGTAATCAGCTATTTTAACTAACAAAGGAAACAAGATGAAATTCATCAATAAAGAAACCAAGACTTTCAAGGTCTTCAATGCACTGTACAACGGTGAGAAATTGACTGCCAGCCAGGCAGAAAAGCGTTTTGGCGTAAAGAATCTGGCCGCTGAAGCCAGCCGTATCCGTCAAAGCGGCTACGCTGTTTACTCTAACAGCCGCACAGCTGGCAACGGTGTTCAAGTCACTGAGTATGTCATGGGCAAGCCCAGCCGTGAAATCGTTGCACTTGGCTATCGTGCCAAGGCAATGGGTCTCACACTAGAGACTATCTAAGCAGGTTTCAAAGACCAATCCGATTCGCTCCCGGGGCGGTGCTTTGAGGGTTGTGGCAGAAATGCCACAACCTTTTTCTTTGGCCGGCACTCTCCAAACGAGGTTGACAGTTTGGACCTGAGGCTATATACTAGAGGGACAGTAAGGAAACGGAGCGAAGAATGCAATTCACAGCTGATCAAGTTTGGGCCCTGGCAGTTGCCGCTGATCGTATCAACGGTGGCTACCTCAAAGAAACCGAATGGTTGCCCAATGCTACTCCGCCCTGCAAAGGTCGTGAGGCCAACAAGCTCATGGTCAAACAATGGCTGCGTGAAGGATCCAATCCTGCCACAGAGCAGGACCTAGAAGAAGGTCGCCGGGTCCGCAGCTACTTCAACACTTTCATCATGCGGGAACTGGCTGGCCGTCTCAATGACTTTGAGCGTCAGGCGCTGAAGCTGGCCCAAAAGGCAGAGTTCACGGGTCGCGATCTCTACGACTTCGCTGTGATCTCATGCTTGCCCTCTGTGGCTCGCCGTGATCAACAGCGTCAGGAGATCAAGCGGGAGATCTATCAGAGTGAGCAACTGCAGGGATCCGTTGGGGATGCTATCGTGGGCGACCTCACTGTGATCAACTGCTGGTTCAATCAGAACTATATGAAGTATCGCGTACAGGGTCGCATGGGCGAGAGCTTTGTGGACTTTTGGTTCTCGCAACAGCTCACGGGTCAGCTGAGGATCAAGGGCAAGATCAAGGCTGTGCGCGATGACAAGACCACCCAGCTGAACTACGTCAAGGTGTTGTAAAAATACCACAGACAAAATAGTTGACAGAGGAGTTGGCTGGTGTTATACTAATGACACTGAGAGAGTAATTCGTTTTTAACTTTTTTGCGAGGTCTATATGAGTAAAGCACAAGACGTTTCCGTTCGTACCGTTGGTCCCAAGCGGGCCAAGCGAGCAATCAACAAGGCGATCCAAAAGCGCCGCCCCGTGTTCCTGTGGGGCCCTCCCGGTATCGGTAAATCCGATATCGTCAAGCAGATCGGTCAAGATACCGGTCGTGAGGTCATCGATATTCGACTGCCACTGTGGGAACCCACTGACATCAAGGGTATCCCTTATTACAACTCAGACTCAAAGACTATGGTCTGGGCTCCTCCCTCTGAACTGCCTTCTGATCCTGACAGCAAGGCTATCATTTTCCTGGACGAGCTGAACTCTGCTCCTCCGGCTGTTCAGGCCGCGGCCTATCAGTTGGTGTTGAACCGTGCAGTTGGTACTTACAAACTGCCCGCAGGCGTTGACATCGTTGCCGCTGGTAACCGTGACGGCGACAAGGGTGTAACCTATCGTATGCCTGCTCCGCTGGCTAACCGTTTCCTGCACTTGGAGATGAAGGTAGACTTTGATGACTACCAAGAGTGGGCTACTATGAACAAGATCCATCCGGAAGTGGTGGGTTATGTTTCGTTCGCCAAGCAGGACCTCTACGACTTCGATCCCAAGGGTTCCTCTAAGTCGTTTGCTACTCCGCGCTCTTGGTCCTTTGTGTCCGATCTGCTCGGCGATGACGACACTGACACTGATACGCTCACTGACTTGGTGTCTGGTGCTATTGGTGACGGTCTAGCAGTGAAGTTTATGGCTCACCGTAAGATCGCAGGTCGCTTGCCTAAAGCAGAAGACATTCTGGACGGCAAGGTCAAGGACTTGTCTATTAAGGAAGTGTCTGCGATGTATTCGCTGACTGTGAGCTTGTGCTACGAGCTCAAGGACCGTGCAGAGAAGAAAGCCAAGAACTGGGACGATATGGCGGATCACTTCTTCCGTTATATGATGGATAACTTCCCGACTGAGATCGTTGTGATGGGTGCAAAGACTGCTCTCAGCAACTACAACCTGCCGTTGGACGCTACGAAGATGAAGAGCTTCGACGAGTTCCACAAGCGATTCGGCAAGTATGTGTTGTCGGCAATGGAGAATTAAGACCTCGCCCATTGCTAGGGCTACGGGCTTCTCAGGGCTCGTAGCCCACCTTCTTTGGTTGACAGAGTGCCGGGCAGGTGCTATAATAGATACATACAGTAAGGAGAGCGACAAATGGATCCAATTATCGATAAACTGACAACTGCCCGGGTAGGCCTTCTGCTTAAGGCTCCCTTCTTTGGCAATATGGCCACCCGTATGCGACTGATTGACGCTTCGGACTGGTGCCCTACTGCGGCCACTAACGGTCGTGACTTTTTCTACAACAAGGACTTCGTTTCTAAACTGAGTGTGAAGAAGCTGGAGTTCCTGTTTGGACACGAGATCTGCCACGCGGTGTTCGATCACTTTGGTCGTGTAGGCTCGCGTGATCGTCAACTCAGCAACATCGCACAGGACTTCGCGGTCAACCAAATCCTTGTAGACGAGCGTATCGGTGACAAGATCACTGAGGTTAAGATCTGCTACGATCCCAAATACCGTGGTATGGCCTGGGAAGAGATCTATGACATCCTTTGGGATCAGGCAGAGAAGATCCCTATGGACCAATTGTTGAAGCAGTTGGGCGACGTTCTGGACGAGCACATCAAAGAAGGTGACGGTCAGGGCGAAGGCGACGGCAAGGATGGCAAGGGCAATCGTCCTTCTATCTCCAAAGAAGATGCACAAAAGATCAAGGACGAGATCAAAGAAGCAATGATCCAGAGTGCCGCGGCCGCTGGTGCAGGCAAGACTCCTGCAGGCATTATGCGTATGATCAAGGACTTGACTGAGCCCAAGATGAACTGGCGTGAGATCATCCGTCAGCAGATCCAAAGCATTGTCCGCAACGACTACTCCTTCCAGCGCCCTAACCGTAAGAGTCAGCACACTGGTGCAGTGATTCCGGGTATGATTCCGGACACTACGATCGATGTTGCCATCTCGCTGGATATGAGCGGTTCTATTGGTGCTGAAGATGCTTCTGTGTTCTTGAGCGAAGTCAAGGGCATTATGGATCAATACGAGGACTTCAACATCCAACTGTGGTGCTTTGACACTGACGTTTACAATCACGTCAGGATTGGACACGACAACTCCGATGAGCTTCTGAGCTACGAGCCTCAGGGCGGTGGTGGCACGGACTTCGAAGTCAACTGGCAGTTTATGCGTGACAACGATATCCAGCCTAAGAAGTTCATTATGTTCACTGACGGCTATCCCTGCGGTGGCTGGGGTGACGAGGACTACTGCGACACTCTGTTCGTTGTCAAGGGCAATACTTCTGCAGAAGCACCATTTGGACAGACTGTGATCTACGAAAAGGATATCTGATGAGCCCTACTACACCTAGGTTCCCTAACGACCCTATGGACTATGATCTACCTCCGCACACAGATTGGGAGTGCCAGTCTGTGGCGTAGATGCCACAGACCCCGCTGCTACGTGTGTGCGTAGTTGACACCGAAACGTTTTGGCCTTATACTATAGGCTAGATAGTTAACAAAAGGAGCGGAAGATGAGTATGAAACAACTGGGCTACGCAGTCGCTATCTATGCGATTGCCGTAGGTGCTTATTGGATCTTTGTAGGGTGATATCATGAAAATTCTACTTGCATTCATCGCTGGTATGTTCGTGGCCACTGTTGGCGTGTCAGGTGTGGCATCTGCTGTGGACAAGGCCGTGGGTAAAACACAGGAAGTCATGAAGGAGACCGTGAAGTGAACTGCGCTGTTACACTGACCGTTGACGAGTTTACCACTGTGCATAACACTCTCTGTGAGCTGCGTTCAGTGCAGCAACAGCTCACGGGAGTGATCAATGATCGCCTCGCAGAACAACTGCAGGCAGTGATCCGGGGATTCGAGCGGGGTCTCGAGGGTGCCTACGAGCAGGATCATCAGGCATTTGAGGACCTCAGCGAACACTATGAAGCTGTGCGTCAAGGTGCGCAACTGCGAAGCATCTGGAGCATATACTCTGTGCGAGATCTCAGTCAACCTCATCCCTACTCAGCTGCTGCAGAGATCTGCTACAGGGATCACTGGGGTGACTCAGCTGTCTACGAGACCATCCCTGGACCTACATGGGCAGACCTCTATGCTGCTGCTGATCGCTGCATCCAACGATCAGGGGATGGTCATCACATCTTTATCGAGAGTTTTCAACCTGTGGCAGAACAGCCACATCAACTTAGACTAACCACTGGGAGCTAAACATGCCATACCCTGGACAGGTATTTGAAGATCCGATGTACGACGAAGACGGCAACCTCGTAGACGAGGACTTTGACTTCGACGAAGTGCCAGCGGATGAGAACTACGATCCGTTTCAAACCGTGAACTCATAACGGTTGACAGGTTCTCCGTTTGGCTGCATAATAGAGAAACTTAGACAACAGAAGGAGCGAAAGATGACTATCACTGCAACCCCTGAGCAGATCCCGCAAATCGTTGCTGAAGCGCAGACTGCTGCGTATGCTGCGGCCGAGAAGTACTTCCGTGAAGTCCTGGGTGGACAGGATCGTTATGCCTGTGGCTTTGCCTGGGTCAACATCTACGGTGTCAAAGGCAACACCCGGCTTGGCAAGGCTCTGAGTGCTGCTGGGGTCCGCAAGGACTACTCCGGGGCTCTCCAGATGTGGAATCCCTCCAAGTTCGGTTGCCAGAACGTGGACACCCTCGAGGCAGGTGCTTCAGCGGCTGCTGCGGTGTTCAAGAAGTATGGCTTCGAAGCCTACGCTGGATCAAGGCTGGATTAATTTGGTTGACATAGGGCCCAAAAGGCCCTATACTTATGATACTGAAACAGCAAATCTAGGAGCGAAAGATGGGACACTTCAAAGACGTCGAACTCGAGATCATGAGCATGGCCCACGATATGGGCGACGACTACGGTCAAGATGCACAAACGATTCTTACCATTGCTCGTGTGCTGCAACTTTCCCCTGAGTATGTGCAAGAGGTCTTAGAAGGTGATCCGGACCGTGACTCTGATGAGTACGATGACTCCATGGACGGGGACTTTGACTCAGCGATGGCCAGTGCCGGCTACGGTATGGACGAAGACTACTGATGCGGTATTACATCGTCAGCTGGGACTCAGAAGGGGTGGAGTTCTTTGAAGAGTTCACTGAACACCATCCCGACAACTGGGCCAAGGATCATCTGTTTGATTCGATCAGGCAGAGCAAGAAGGTTGAGAAGCCTATGAGCTTTAACATCCAGGCACTGATCCTTAGGGCACAGTTCAACTCCCACAGGCACTACGAGATCTATGTATTCACCGGCAGTGATGACATCGGACCCGAAGAAATCCAGGCATGGTTCCAACGGGATCCACAGTCGTTCGCTGATTGGGTACGCAAGAATCACAACTACAAAATCTGGGATGATAGGGCTACAAAGAAACCCGTGATCCTGTAGGGTTATTAGACATTTTTGGTTGACTTTTTGGACTGGGTGCGCTATAATTAAGACTTAGCAACAAAGGATGTCTATGTTAACCAAAGCCGAGCGTATCGCAATTTACCTGCAAGCACAAGAAACATTGGAGGCTGTGGCGGATCGTCTTAATATGTGCAAGAACGACTATGTATCCAACAAGGTGTGGGACGCCATACAGTGCTTGGAAGGTGACATTATAGACGAACAAGCAGTAGCCGAATAACCCTACAGCCCGAAAGGGCTTTGGTCTTTTTGGTTGACAGATTGGGCCAGCGGTGCTATACTATAGGTATAGTAAATAGTAAGGAGCGAAAGATGGAAAAAGGCGTTTGCCCAGTTTGCAACGGAACCACCCGTGTACCAGCTGGTGATAACAAATACAAGCACGTGATCGCTGGCTACGACAAGGCCACAGACACCTTTGGCTGCACCAACTGCGGTGGCCAATATATGTACGGTCGAAGCACAGGTGAGGTGCGCCTGAACCGAGAAGGTCAGCCCTGCAAGCATTCCTATGCTGCTAAGACCGTAGGGCGCTGCTTGACAGAATACACCTGCGATCACTGCGGGGACCGTTACCAGATTGATTCGGGAGATTGATATGGGATGGGTAGTCTACGACGAGAAATCGGGTCATATGCAGAAGTATTACAAACTGCAGAGCACAGCCAAGCGCATAGTCACACAGCACAACACCGAGCGGGACTACGATTTCTACACCTATCGTCCGCAGAGTCTATGGGCCTGCTGCTCCTACAGGGACTACGAAGGCGTCCTCATGGGACTGCGAGGGGAAGCACTGAAGATGTGGCAATTTTGCAACACTAAAATTGATTGACAGATTGGGCGATTGGTCGTATAATATACACATACTAACAAAACAAGGAGCGACAAATGCCTAAATCTGCACAGCAAAAGTTCAACGAATATTTGGATGAGTGCCGCCAAACACGCGATGCTATCAACGAAGTAGAGAAATCCTCACGTGACAATCATGATGGTTCCTACGCTTATGCCTGTGGTGTGTTCTCCGTGCTGTTAGGTGATGTGATCTCGGAACTGCCCAAGGCTCGCAGGGCTGAACTGCGTGAGAGACTGCTACGCACTGCACAGACCCAAAAGAATGAACTATTGGCAAAAACCATCAAGGACAGTGACATCCAACGGATCTTTGACCCTGCTGGAGTGATGAACTAATGGAGGCACTGCGTGAAATCACAGAATGGACTGGGGTGGACTATCGCACTCCCAATCACGACTACTTACTGGACGGGGACCGGATCGTGGCCTATAGGCCTTGGGGCACAGGGGAGATCATCCGCGGCTCAGGCAAGATCAAGATCGATCGTCGTGGCCGGAAGTTCGTCAAGTTGGATCCAAACCCCTTCGCAGAACTCGACAAGAAAGCGGAGTCAATGGTTGTAGAAGTCAAAGGCTCCAAAGGCAACTCATATTGGGTTAACATCGAAGAGAACACCTGCACCTGCCCGGGATTCACTTTCCGAGGCGCATGCAAGCACACCAAGGAACTGGCATGACCCCACAAGAGTTTGAATACATTCGCCGTGCTGTTGAGGCCCTGGAAGATCCCAACACTACCCCTATGGCACAGCGAAAGATCCTACGCACGATGAGTCAGATCTGTGGCAAAAACGCCACAGACATCGAAACCAATCTCATCGGTGATGTAGATGCTAAGATCCAAAGGAACTATCAGGATCTGCAGAACCAGAAATTGGTTGACATTCTGGGCCGTTGATCGTATAATAAACATACTGTAAAAGGAGCGACTTATGCCAAATTGGTGTTCAAATCATATCACTGTGCGGGGCACAGATCCTCGAGAGATCCAGCGACTGGCTGATGCATTCGGTCGTGGTGAATTCTGTGACGCTGTTATTCCAGTGCCCCAAATCCTGAAGAATCCAGAAACCACTACCAACTACGGTGATCCGGACAAGCAGGCCCGGGCAGATCAGATCCGTGCTGAAGCACTTGAGGCCACTGGCTATCAATCCTGGTATGACTTCTGCACTAACCGTTGGGGAACCAAATGGGACATTGGTGAAGAAGCCAATCTAGAAATGGATCAAGATCGTCTAGGATTCTCCGCTCCCTTTGAGTCAGCATGGGCTCCTCCTATGGGAATAGTAGAGGCTTTGGTCGATCAGGGCTACGAAGTCACACTTTATTACTACGAACCTGGTATGGGCTTCTGTGGTAAGTTCGAAGATGGCTACGACTCCTGCTACGAGATGTCTGGTGAGACCTCCAAGACCATCCGTGCTGTGATCGGTGATGAGCTGGATGATATGTTTGGTATCTCTGAGTCTATGGCTGAATACGAAGCAGAGAACGAAGAAGAGCTCACAGCATGGATCAATGATGGTGTGGAAAAGCGATCGGAGTTGAAGGCTCTATGAGAACCTATCGATTCCAATTCGTGATAGAATGTGCAGGTGAAGGAGTGCCAGATTTGGCTCGGGTCGAAGAGATGATCGACCTCACTATGCAAGAACTCGTATTCGATGATGAATTCGTATCAGCATTGGACGAGAGTCAGGCCGTGACTATCCAGGTTCTACCGCAATTTGGTAAACCGGACAGTTGACGGAATGGCTCGGTGGTGTTATACTAATAACACTGCCAAAAGGCAGAAGTAAATAGGCAACTTAAATCAACTTTGAAAGGCAATTTGAAAATGGCTACTGATAAACGTTTCGCTGTTGCGGGTGTATCCACCCTGGAAGGTAAGACCAAGATCCGTTTCGCTAACGATGTTATGCGCATCAAGATCCTGGCCAAGAATGGTCACAGTGATGTGCATCTCGTGGAACTGCCCACTGAGATGACCAAATCTGAAGCTGTACAGTACTTACGTACCGTGGGCTTTGGTTCAGACTCGGCTGCTGTCCAGTCGGCTCTGGCCTACGCCGAGAAGAAGAATCCTGCGCCAGCAGGTGATAAAGCTACTGCCGCGAAGGCAGAAGCTGTTACTGCGTAAATCCGATTCGCTTCCGGTCGCAGTCTTGGGGCCCTAGTACGCTAGGGCCTTTTTTATTGACAACTGTGAGACATTCTGTTACACTTTAGTTATGGAGGTTGATAAATATCCTGTATGAGCAAATTAGAGTTCCTTTCCCGGCCATTAGTGGCCTTTGATCCGCACAACAAAGATCATAGACGATATTACGCAGAGTTCCTAGAACGCGGTGGTTGGGGACATTGCCCTGTGCGATTCGTCTGCCCCGAAGACACTGGCATGGATCTACCTACCATGATCAAGAACAATCTTATCCACTACTATGTAGAGCGAGAATTTGGCGGATCTAAACTCAGCCAGGCCAAAGCGGAAGCACTGGCTCGAACCGCTGATGAACTGTACCGTAGAGCTGGAACGATGCGTAAAGAAGCTGCTGCTCTACAATCACCCCGAAGAGCCTAACATGACTGAAGTATTTCTCGCCCTGGCTGTAGGTATAGCCGTGGGGATCTGGGTCACTGACCGTTTCCATCGTAGGATCATGCGTGATTTCCTCGAAGCCATGCAGTTCACTGATCAGGATCTGGCACGACTCAAACGGCGTCTAGCAGAGCTGCATCTAGGCCAGATTGAAGAACCTGAGTTGGCCACAGTGGAAGTCACACTGGAACAGCATCAGGGACAGATCTACGCATTCCGCAAGGCCGACGACACGTTCCTAGGTCAGGGCACAGATCGTGACTCACTGATCGCTAGACTCAATGAGACCATGAAGCCCTGCAGGATCACTGTCGCAGACAGAGACGGCTCAGAGCTGTTGCAGAAACGCAACGGTTAATTTGGTTGACAGTTTGGCTGTTCTGCGTTATAATACTGACATGACATACAAACACATAGACGAAACTATACAGTGGCTGGGCACAGCCAACATCTTAGCCATGTACGTGATCATGAGCTACTTCCCGCAATGGCATCCATGGAACATCGTGTTCGGATTGCTGGGCGGAGTTTGCTTCTTTGTGTGGACAGTTCGCGTAAAGAACTACCCACAGATGGTGATCAATGCCGTGGCAGTGACCCTTTGCCTAGGCGGGTTATTCAAGCATTTTGGTTGACAGACGGGTAGCAGATGCTATACTAGAGGCTAAGTTAAACAAAAGGAGCGAACGATGACAGCATTGACAGTACGTGAGTTGATTGAAGTCCTGAGCCGCTTGCCACAGGACTTGCCCGTAGAGATGGGCATGAACATGGAGTACCAGAGCCCCGTGGAACGAGACATGGTAGAAGTGTTCACTACCGCAGAAGGACGCCAGTTCGTCTATATCACAGATACCCCAGGGTATTGATCCTCCAGGTTGACTGCTAGCCCAATTAGCAGTATAATATCAGCACAGTAACACAAAAGGGAGCGAGAAATGGCTAAAGTAACATATGACAAGTTTGCAAGTTTTGACCTCAACGAAGCCTGCGACCACTTTGACTGCACAGACCAAAAGGCCTGGCGGAAGATCGGTAAGTTCATCGTAGCAGACGGTCAAGAGTATGTGGACGCCATGGTAGAGGGTTTTGACTATGACGCAGAGGATGTAGGTGATGGCGAGTATGCGGCCTTTGACGCAGGTGTGCGCTACGCACTGACTAAGATGAACATCGCCTTAGAAGCCGCTGGCATAGACGTACAGGTCTGCGAGACAGACCTCGTAGAGAGCATGGGCTTTATTATGGTGCGTACAGACGACGAGCCTGAGGACTTTGTCAAGCGAGCTCTGAAGAAGCCTGTCTTGATGGTAGAGAGCTGGGTAGACTGAGGTTTGTGCCGGAGTGCCGACTCCTGCCACTAGGCCCTGCACGTCGCCTGGGCACTTCGCAGGAGTTGACACCGAGGCTTTTTGGTGTTATAATTGACACATACACTAACAACACAGGAGCTGAAATGACCCGTACATTCTTCTTATTCATCACAGGACTGATCACTACTATGTTTGGCGTAGGCGGCGTAGAGCACAGCCTCACTGACACTGAACTGTTACAGAGCATTGCAGTGAGCCTCACTGGTCTGGGCATACTGTGGTGTGCCACACTGATGATCCAGCAGGAGCAGCAATGACCATCGAACTTCGGGGACTGACCCGCCAACAGAGTCAGATCGCAGACCTGCTGTGGTCGTGTGAATCACAAGAGGATGTAGAGCGTATGATCTCAGCAATGCCCGCAGGCTACAGGGAAGATGCAGTCGTGATCCATCAGCTGATGATCGCTGCTGTCATGGATCAACACACAGAGATCACAGAAGATGTCTCGGATCTTATCCTTAGCCTTAAGTAGCTCAATCCTGCTGCAGGGCTGCGCGGGTTGGCGCCCGGCGCAGAGGCCCTGGGACCCTCCGAGAGGCACAGCCATGTTCGAACAGATCCCCCATTGGGATTCAGCAGCAGAGAGGATCTGTGGTGGTCACCTGAGACCTGAACAGCGCTCGGCCATGATGACTGACCGGTGCTGATGGTGGTCTATGGTGGGGCCGACCGGCATGTAGTTAGCGCACACTAACTACAGTATTTTTGGTAGGGGTCAAAAATCACCACCCTGAAAACATAAGTACTCCACCCTAATTTTTTGCGCGACCAAAATTTTACCCCGCTTATACGCCGGCCAAGAAAAAGCCCTAACGGATTAGGGCCACAGTGCGCTGTTCGCGCTAGAGTTTATCAACAGTAATCAACGATCTGTCAATTAGGTGGATTCTCCAAATGACACATCTGTTTGCTACGCCTGTACTGAAACAGTTGTTCATTGTCCATTGCGTACCTCCCTGTTGTACAGTTATTTAACGTTTTGTTCACAATCCACCCATATTAGGCTATTATACTGATCATATAGCCAAGATCCCTTGGGCAGTAGGCAAACTCCCAGTTCAGGTTCCCGCTCTATTCTTATCTCGACCACTGCCCACACCATCCACACTAGGTAGATCACCAATATCGACCATGCCAACACAGTGGTCACAGTTGTGCGTATTTTCTGCAGTCGCCGTCTACGCTGTGCAGCCTGTATCCTAGATCTCTGCATATGATCTGATATAGCTGATTTCTGTTCTCGTCCCACCTGCTGCATCATGGCTTCAACATCTGTCCACAGTGCGCCCAATTCTGGAGGACTGTTATAGACCATTATTTCACGTATTTCTTTGCCCATCTGTTCCAGCTGTTTGCGCATCAGTACACGTTGCAGTGCTCTGCGTCCTAGGCTTTCTTCACCAGTGTAGACTTCAGTCTTAGAACGTCGTTCTTCTTCTTCGAATATGGCCATACACTTATAGTAGTTGTCGTAGTAAGTGCCCAAGTGATTGCCTATCTCAGTGTAGATATTGGTAGTATCTCCACTCTGCCTGTTTAGATTTATTATGCGATTCTTTTCTTCTATGTACTGATTACGTTCAGCCACTGTGGGCTGGCGATCTCTGTATTTGTTATGGAATTGATCGTCTAGATCTTTCAGTACACCTTTGACGTCACCTGCGGCGCCTTTGATGTCCTTGTATAGTTTACAGCCTTCTTTGACTAACTTGACCGCACCGTTGGCCAAGGCAAACAGTGTCACTGGATCCACTGTGTTCGCTCCTAAAAACCGCTTACCGCTGGCGCTTCGCGCTGCTAAAAACCGCGCAGGCTTCGCCCCAGGAATTATCCACCGTATTTATTGGCATTCCAGTAAATACTTGATGTTGATCGTGTACCTAGAGCAATTTGAGATCAGTCAACAGCAGTTGTTGATCTCCTGGCGGGATGCTGTGGTCTATTGGCCCAGATCCTGGGCACACACTGATGCCTACAATGCTGCCATACCCACAGATTGGTGGTTGCTGTTCAACAATCACTTGATGGCGGATCTGTGGTTGATGCGCTATCCGGAGAATTCACGCATCATACGCACACTGTTTGACTAGGATAAATACAGATATGCAACAATATCTCATAGCCAAAGCTCGCAACTCTGTCACAGGAGAAACACAGGTCAGCCAGGATCTAACTGGTGCTAGGTTTGAACTACATCAACGCGGTCTCGCACAGGGTCGTGCGGATCAATTGGCAGAAGGACTCACAGAGCGCACGGGCGATCTCTGGCTGGGTTTCGTAGAGCGTTACACTCCCTCACAGCGCAGAGATCAGTGATTATCTGTAGAGATAGTTCACTGAGTCAGAGTTTTCTCTGTAGACTTCCGCACCGTTTTTCAAGTGGAATCTACGAGCCATTTCTGTTTTGGGACTCAGAGTCACATAGGTGTTGACTTCTGGTCTCAGCTCACGGATTTCTGCCTTGGCTTCTTGGATCAATCTACGGCCTGCTCCAGCGGCATATGACCAAATGGTATAGAACACCGCGGTATTGGTGTTCACAGCCAGATCAGCGAGATCTTCCACGGATTCTGGAATACCATTTAAGAACTTCACACAGGTCACTGCCAGAGCAGAACCCTGTTCATCTTTCAACACAAAGATTTGGCTGTTCTCATTGACTCGAAAATCCGGAGTCAATTCTGGACGCACGGGGTCGTCCTTGATCAGTTCAACTAGGTCGTCTTTGAGGTCTTTGATGATGTGCAGCATGGTCTTTCCTGGGTTATATGGGTATTTATGAATTTCACAGAAATAGTCTATTTAAAGGGGGTTCAGCGGTTGACTGAGTAAATATTTTACAGTATACTTGTTATACAATCAACCACAAGGAGTCCAAAATGTATGAATCAGTGTTAGACAGAGGCATATCAAGATCCGCTGCAGATATCAATTCAGCTATGGGTCGAGTCTATGGTCATATGTTCCTAGCCATCTTGACCAGTATGGTGGTCAGCTTATTGGTCAGCGCATCGCCTGCCCTGATGACATTCTTTTTTACCGGGGCTATGAAATGGGTAGTGATGTTCCTACCATTGGTAGCTATTTTGGCAGGTTCTTTGGCCTACGATCGTATGAGCAAATCCACTCTACAGGTATTCCTACACGGTTTTGCCGCAGTGATGGGTCTGAGCTTTGCTGCTATTTTCGTAGTGTTTACTCTGGGCAGTATCGTATCTGCGTTTATGAGCTCCGCAGTGCTGTTTGCTGTGATGAGCGGTTACGGATACTTTACTCGACGAGATCTAACCAGCATAGGTCAGTTTTTATTCGTGGGGCTGATCGCTATCGTGATCGCTTCGATCATCAACATCTTTATCGGCAGTTCAGTGATGCAGATGGTTATTTCCGCCATAGCTGTGATCGTGTTCTTAGGTCTCACTGCCTATGACACACAGCGCCTACGTGAAACAGTCAGCTACGAAAATGATGGAAAAATGGAAGTCTGGGGTGCCCTAAGTCTTTACCTAAACTTTATCAACATCTTCCTTAGCCTATTACAGTTGTTTGGTAATCGCAATGATTGATGACTATAACTGGCTCAGCGAAGCCTATCTCGCTGGTCGTGAACACGTTTATCGTCAGGCCTCGGCATATCTGGGTAGATCACCAAAACGTATCTTAGATATTGGCGCGGGCTATGCTCGCGTCAGTGAGCTATTCCAGATCAATCACAGTTCAGAACTTTGGCTGTTAGATGGAGATTTCAACGCTACCAGTGATCGAACTCGCAAAGGCAAATATGGCAGTGTTGAAGATTTCAAGTATTATCGCACACAGCAAGATCTTGAACAGCACTGGACTAGTCAGGGAATGCGATATACATTTGTCAACGGCAATGATCCTAAAATCGATCCTGATATAAAATTTGATTTGGTTACCAGTTGGTTAAGCTGCGGCTATCATTATCCCATCAGTGTCTATGCTGATCTTATACGTAAACACACTGATGAAAATTCAGTGGTTATCATGGATTTTAGACGCAAGACTATCCAACAACAACAGAAAGATTTCACTGTAGTGTCGCGATTAGATGGCGATCACATCAGCAAATATTACACACTGCACATTAAACTTAATTGAGCTGTTGCTGTTCTAGAGAGAGCTGTTGATCTTCCAGCTCTCTTATTTTATCTGTGATTTGATCGATTAGACCTAGATTGCGAAGGATCTTAAACACAAGATTCTCCACTGACCATTCTCCTGCACGAGTAAGACCTGCTTTTCGCATCTGTGTGATCTTGTCTTTTACTGTGCGCAGTTTATCAAGATCTTTGCTGAGCAGAGCCTGTTGTATCTGTGCTAGAATCGCATCTTTCTTTGCTTCGATGGCACTGTCATCTAGATCGGGTTTGACCTTCTTAGGTTCTACCAACCACTTTTGATCAGTGAGGCTGTAGACACCTGTTGAGTGATGTGGCTCGTCTTGACCCTGTACATAGCATTCTACAGGCAAGCCTCGGATTGATATATCGTGTTGCTCACTCCATAGACTCTTTTTGGCATTGAATAATTCACGCTGTTCGTCTGACGGGGTTCCTGGTATGATAAGATGCAGATCCAGATCTGAGTATTCGGTCCAGGTATAATTGGCGTTAGATCCTGTGATGGTATAATCAACAATATCAAGGTCAACTCCTATGAATTCTTCAAATGCTGAAGCGATCTCGATCAGTTTGTCTTTGACTTCTGGTCTAAGATCGTCCTGCTCCCATAACTTGGGATTTAGGCGTCGATTTACCGTGACAATGTCTAGTTGTTCGTCTAACTGCCTTAATCTCATCTTTGCTCCATTTACAATAGCTACGCATTATTTAGCCCACATCAAGTTGTAGATCGTGGCTAGCTTATCTGAGTAAATTTCCAACATTGCGTACCAATATACTTCTTCTGGACGTTGCTCAATGATAATTTGACAGTGTTTGGGATCCTGACTATTGATCCATTGAATACAGTCTGTGCCCGCCTGACGATGTATAGACGGCCAGTCAACGTAGATATTTCCTGAACCGTCACTTTCTATGGGGAAATATTTGGCTAATTCAAAACGGTGCGTCTTCATCGTCTGAACCCATACTATTCAAGATTTCACGTAGTTTTGTTGATTCTACGTTGGCTCGAACCTTGCCTATGCTAGCGCCCTGGGTAGGATTTATTTCTCCTGTTTCCTGGTCTACTTTCTGCACTTCTGTTTTGCGTTTGATTGAATCAATAATGCTGGTAGCACCTCTGCTAGTACCGTTATGACTTTCTTGTTCTTCTTCAGGCAGATCGCTGATCTTTAATGTTTCTAGATTGAATTCAAGATCTACTTTCTGTCCGACACCAGAACTGGAACGTGTCTTCATCAACTGGATTTGATATCTACCACGTTCACGCATTGCACGACTAGTGAAGATACCAAACACGTTGTCTGCTGTTTGAATCTTACTCAAACCACCGGAGATATGACTGTGATCAAATTCTACTTCTTCTACAGCACCTCTGTTTAACTGTGCCGCAGTTACTAGTATACACTGTTTTTCGACTGCAAGGTTTCTCAGTTCTTCTGACACATATTTGTCTTTGATAAACAGATCTGCGGGACTAATCTTACGACTCTGTGGCATTAATAGATCCAAGTAGTCAACTAACAGTACATCAATCTTTCTGCCAGTTTTGATTTCAAACTCTTTCATATACGCTCTGATATCATTGGCCGTCTTACCAGAAGGCATATATTTGACCTGTAGTGCTCCTGCTTTCTTACCAATGATCCTGACTTTCATTTCAAGGTCATCGATTTCTTTGAATATCTCTTTTGTACCGATACCTGTGGTCATTGCATCTACTCGCATACACACAAGGTCTTCTGAAAGTTCTAGTGTAAGATACAGAACATTCAAACCTTGTAAGCACCAGTTAACACCCAAATTCGCGAGAAATAACGATTTACCCGCACCACTACCGCCAGCAAAAATATTAAGTTCACCACGATTCATACCTCCGAACAGTCTACGATCAAGACTTGGCCAGCCTGTGCTGATCTGGCCATTCTTGTCTTTGATACGCATCAACCTTGCTCTAGGATCTTCAAAGTAGTCTGTGCCAAGATCTTTGGTCAGCGATATCTGCACAGCTTCTTTGATTTTTGTTTCTACCTGTCCATAGTCTTTCTTTTCTAGTAAATCAGCAGATTCAATGATTGCTCGCTCTAGAGCCTTGTGTCTAGTAAAATTTTCAAATTCATCCATCAACCAATCTTTGTGGCCGTCTTTGATATCTTCTGGCTTGCCGAGGTCTGTTCTGCAACTGGCATTGACCATATCAAAGTCAGGCATCACAGAATATTCCTTGGCATAGACATTGATGAACTCAGCAGCATCTTGCAGTTTTCGATCAAACAGCGTGTGATCAAAAATGCCTTGACATCGAACGAATATCTCCGCGTCTGCTAACATCAGTTCTAAATATAGTTTTTGTATTTCGTATCCGTAGTCTTTAATCATAGTAATAATTATACTGCCTTCTTAGTTTTTGTTCTAGAGCTCTCTGAGCCATAGTAATTTTGATTTCTCCCTGTTGTGCGGTTTTGATTATATCTACAACAGTGAATAATTTTCCATAACGCTGTACTGCATCAGCACAATCTTTAACATCGTCTTCCCAGGTAGGAAAAGCCACAGACCAATTATAGTGAATGGCTTTTTTAATTAATTGGAGACCTGCTTGATCTTGATCAGGTATGACGATCACTTCAGCACCTAGGCTGTTGATGATCCTTGCCTGTTGGTCTGCGATGTCATTGGTTAACAGTGCAACACCATCTACACTTAATGCGTCAAATGGTCCTTCACATACCAGTATATATTTTTGATCTTCTTGTTGTCGATCAAAATTGAAAACAAAGTGTGGATGTTGGTCTGATATATATTTCGGTTTTCCTTCTGCGATCTTTCTTGCAGTGTTACCTACGATCGTGCCCTGCCAGCGAAAGGGAACTATGACTCTGTCTATATATCCAGGTGAAGGACTCCAATAAAAATCATAGTCAAAAGGATTATCATAGCCTCTATCTATGAGATAACGAAGAACTTCTACGAACTCTTTGCCTATTTGTTCTTCGATTTCACCTTCAATGATTTCGCTCCATTCCATAAGACTCATTGAGTGTTCAGGCAGAGGTTTGCTGTCGAACTCTACACGAGGTTGGTATTCTTCAGGTAGATAATCCTCGGACTCTGTCTTCATTGCTTCAAAGACCATAGTTTTTATATCATCTTCGCTAGCACCCAACCAACGACTGAGACTTTTCATCTTTTCACCGAACGGTGATCCAGGTTGCCATCCTGTTGAAAACTTACAATTG